>Ga0209755_10007402_pt1 | contig 11899 bp, 1 predicted proteins | sample TergutCo191P1_FD_187301 | JGI IMG/M metagenome (GOLD analysis project Ga0209755, IMG submission 187301) | Cornitermes sp. P1 segment gut microbial communities from Petit-Saut dam, French Guiana - Co191P1 (SPAdes) (version 2) | ecosystem: Host-associated > Arthropoda: Insects > Digestive system >...
TGAACATTCAGTGTTGTAACTACAGTCAGAGTTCTTCCTTTCGGTATAACAAACGGGCTGTGATGAGCAAAGATTCCCAAATTCCCGGAGGTTTGAAGTATCACATCACCCTGCGCCAAGTAAGCTTTGAGATTATTTGGGTTATTGCCCGTGAATATTATTGGCGCGAGCGGTGGCATATTAATTACAGTATCATTAACAGACTGCACTATTCCAGTTTCATGTGTTGATCGTGCTGATACAGCGATAGTTTTCCCTTCGTGTGCTGACGTAACAGTAAGCATTTGAGAACTCTCTCCTTCAATCACCACACCATCTGCTGTCCATAAAAACTCAAGCACACCCATGTACCTGCCTGTAAATGTTGCTGTCAGTGTATCTCCAACCTCAGCTTGTACCTTATCTATGGCCAGCTCACCTACAAGCGAAGACGCTGTCATGTAGATATTATCCACACGGATTGAGCCAGGTCCGCCCGCTCTTGACAGAACATTAAAACCTGTAATGGAAATGTACTCAACGGCTGACAAGCCACCCGCATGATGTCTAAATGGGGAGTTATGTACCAGAACTTGGTCGTCAATGAGAATAGTTGTTCTAAGATTATCAAAGTCAACAAATATTCTAACATCATACCACTGATTAAATGGAGCAGGAACCGTAGAAGGTCTGCTATTTGCCCCGCCACCGCCGGTTCCGATTGAGAAGTTAGACTGAATTTCATATGCCCATACATTTGTATCACTTTGAACCGTGATTATTCTTGCTTCCCCTTCTTCTACACCATTACTTATCACACCTATAAGACTTACGCTATTCATAATATCAGGTGTCCAAACTCGGTAACGGAATTCATGTCTTCCTTCAGTGATTTCCGGGAAGCGGAATATTGCTTCGCTCACAGAGCTGCTGACAGGCGAAAAGATTTCAAGAACATTGTTGCCGCCATCATCCAAAATCCGATTAACATTAGATATGTTTCCACCATTATTAAACTCCCAGTTTGGGTTACCAGCAAGCACTCCACCTGTAATACTCTCACCGACCTGTGCCGATTCAAAGGTCAGCGGAATTTGTGGACTGTATATTGGAATAATTAATGTGGCACTTACTGTCTGAGATGTCTCAGTCACATTCACTGCTCTTATTGAAAACTCATATTCCAGACCATCAAGCAACGGAAAAATATCCAAAGCTGTGGTATCCCCCGGCAAAACCACCTCTCGGGTAACTCCGAATAATGTATATGACACTATATATCTCAAGTCTAAAAGTTCACTCGCATTTTCAGGAGCATCCCATGTGAGCATTGCGCTGAAATAGTCTTGCTGTACAGCTGCAAAATTTTGTACACTTCCTGGGGTTATTATTTCTGCATTTAAGCTAACTACATCCAGTGTTACTTCCCAGGAGTTCATTTGCCTTTGCATAAAGTTAGTAAGCCCGCTTGCCGCTACGTTTATTGCACCGACATTTTGCGTAACTATTATATTTTCATCGGCCCTCACTGTAGAACCAACTGCTCCAACCAGATTTACATTAATGTTTGCATTTGCTCCGGTTGGGTCGTGGATTGCCATGCGAAGCTGATAGTTCCCGTCTGAAATCTTTGTTTCCTCGATTAGCAAGTTGGCAACTGTCGAAACTTCATAGACAATTCCTGTTACGGGACTTGTCACATGTACCGGAGTATTTGCAAAATTTACTATCATCAATATGTTTTGAGTATAATCATAAACTGCATGTAATGTACCGGTTGCTTCCAAAACTTCATACACAGGGGATTCGCCTGCTTGCCTTTGAGCAAATGCCTCCACCTCTGTCCTGCTTGCATTTGGCAGAATAACATATTCAAAACTATCATTATTGGGGTTTGAGCCGTGGTTTATAAACAGATTTGCAAATTGGTCTGTATGCAATGGCACATCACTTGGAAATAGACCTTTGTAGTACCTGATGTTGATTTCATGCCATGTAGCCTGACGTGTTTCGATCCCTGTTTGAAGTGCTCCGCTGTTTCCAACACCGCCTTCAGGTATAAACCAACCAACCTGAGCAAGTCCGCCTGTACCGCCATATGCAAGATGCGCCCAAGACGCTCCGCTTAACTCTGTACTGTCGAAGCGATTTGCAAAGTCAAAATCCGTTCCGGTATTCGGGGCACCTATTGCAGGACCGTGTGCACGTCCTATATCGGAAACATTCCTCACATCAACTCCGTTTAGTACAAATGACTCTATTTCTCCCGCTATACGGCGTTGGTCAATTGATGTGACAATTTCATTTGTTCTTCCGGGATTTGTTATATTGGTTGCCATTGCAAGAACTCTGCCGTCAACCATAAACCATGACCTATTTGCTGTAATATTTGACGGCACATCACCTGCACCCGCCATATTTTGTCTAAACGATGTAACAGCAACTTCACCTATAGGCGGCGCCTCCATGCCTCCACCTGCTTGGATTGGACGCAGGACTGCTGTGCCTCCCAGAGTGTGTTGGCTATTTGCTGCTTGGTTAGCTCCACCTGTACCACTCATCTGATTGGTAAATCCATTCCAACCCCATCCATTTTGCGGCTCCACTATTGTGCCGGGCATACGGAAACTGTCAACCGTTGCAAAAAAGTTTCCGCCGAATTGCCCTGGGTCATTATCCAAGTGCAAATATGTCATGCCATCGCCAGTAAACTGACCGCGCCAGTTTTCCCCATTGCCCTGCGTAACAGGTCTTACTCCAACATTTGCATTGTTTATTGCAATACCGAATACAAAATCATCTGCTCTATAGAATGTACGACCTTGCAAGTTTGTCGCCAAAATCCCCGTTGATTCACTTGCCCGAATACTCTCATCTGCCACAAGCTCCTGAAGCTTTGCATTTTGGAACATATTATTTGATTGCATAATCTCAGGACTATTAAGCGCCCATGATCTAAGATGTTCAAGCACTAAAGCCTGCTGATCCTGCGGCAAATGAGGAAGAAAAGAGAACATAACTTCCACGATATCATATGGTCCATCGGCAAACCAGTATCTACCCACACTGCGCCCACCCAAGCTTGGCATTACATAGCCTCGCCAAACTGTCGGTAGATATGCGGGAGTAAAAAGCTCATTCATGAGTCTATTAAACCCAGCTCTGTCTGTAAAATCAATCGGCTCTCCCATAAAGGTTTCGCCGCCAACTGTCGCAAGCACATTTGCCAAGGACATCAGCGTTTCAACACCATAACCCAAGGCACTTGCAAACCACGTATGCCCTATAACTGTTCCATCCCAGTAAAAACCATTTCCCCCACCCGGACCTCGGCTGTTGTGAAAAGCCACCTGCGAGCCTGTAAACGCACCTTCTAAGCCCTGTCTGAATCTGGTTTCGTCTTGTCGTATTGCACCTTCAAGGATTATGAAATATGTATAACGCGCTTGATGACTTGGAGTAGGTGTAGATGAAGCTCCGGTTCCGCGCTGCGTCATACTCGGTGTGAATATATGTAACCGTCTGCCGTAGCGTTCCAGCAGCTCTGCATCAAATCCCGCATCTATGAGCAGTGATATAACGTCCATTGCATTCCATGGAATATAGATATCTTGATGCCACCAGTTACCAACCATGGTTGCATGTCCATTAGAGTCGATTCGTGCCCTTTCCGGATGTCCTACAGGGTAATAAATATCCAAAATTGCACGACCTGCAGCCTGAAGCTGTCCGCGCATGGAGTTGTCTAGCAACCACTCCATAGCCATCTCCATAGTGTCAAACGCTTCAGGGCAGAGATAAAATTCACTTCCCGGTGTCAGCACGGCTCTTGCCATTCGATTAACTCGCGTCCACAAACCTGCATCTTGCATAAGTGTTTGGCTTCCCATTGTTTCTCTCGGCCATAACCGTCCCGCCGCTCCATCTGCAAAACTGCGGTTTATCGTGGCAAACCAATCGCGAACCTCTTCGTCCAGTGCTGCCGTTGCCACTATATTGTTTGGGTTTGTCGGATCCAAATCCACAGGAACCATTGTGCTTCTGTAGTTTCTGCGAATGCGCTCATAGTCGTTTTGTTCGCGAACAACCACTGTCGCTACTCCGAACTGTCCATCGGGAAGCTCTCCGCGGATTGTTACTTGCCCCACTGTGTGCGCTATTATGAATCCGTTATTTTCACATATGCTTGCAATTTCAGGGTCACTGCTTGTAAATACAGGTGCTTCATAGTTATCAAAACCCGGATCAGTTGATCTCATCGGTTTGTCCGCTTCACGAATACGTTGAGATTGACCAAGCGGAATTTCAAAATGACTTGCGTTAAATGTCAGCATTGGTGCTTCGTCCATTACTTCAAGTTCAACAGTGTGGTAAATTTCGGGATTTTGTATTGACCTTGCTGTTATTGTTGTCACACCACCCAAATGTGCTGTCAGTCTGCCATTTATATCAATTGTCGCGATATTACTATTAGCTGATTCCCATGCCACCATGCTATCCCAAGCATTTGCCGGAGTCACTTCCGCACCAAGCGACATGATATGCCCAGGCGACATGAGGATTTTATCAGTGCCTTGAATCACTACTTTTGTCACAGCAACATCGTTTGCAGGATCAGTACTTGTATCTACGTTTTCTGAAAAGCTTAGGATTAGATTGTCAAAATCTTTTATTCCAAAAAGGCTGTTGTTTGCGGCATATCCAAATTCTACCCTGTTTGGAGTATATCCTGGTGCAAAAATCGGCAGCGTTCCTTGCCCCAGCTCAATTATTGTACCATTAGGATTTATCGCCGAAGCGGAAAGTGTTGCAGGAGAAGCTTCAAAGTCATAGATAAATCTAAATGTAATCCAGCCTCCCGTTGTATCTACTGCTCCGCTTCCAACAGCATTCCAGCTCTGAGGCGGGTTTACCGCCGTTGATGTTGTGTCTGCTTGACCATTAATCGCAAATGTAACTATGTTGTTTGCATTGAACTCAATTCGCCCAAGTCTTCTTGTATTGTTCCCATTTGCAGGGTTTGCTTGAATAAGCTGAACCATAAGTTGAGTATTGTTAAGAGCATCTACTCTAATGTCAAACGCAAGCTCGCCACGTGCACCCTGCTCAAACTGAGGTATGTTCATAACTGCGTTCCCGCCCGCTGCAGATCCGGAATTATTTGTACGATTCATTCTTATAAAGCTGTTATCCTCTTCCGAAATAAAACCAAATCGTGCGGAATTTGTAACATTGCCTCTCCAACTCTCAATTGAGTTGGGACGCTGCGCTCCACTAACAGCAGAGCCAACCACCGCCGTCCCCCCTGTTTTTTGCGCAATCCATCTGTTCCCGGTATGCGCAGAAAACCCTTGCGCATCAAGATCTGCTGTTATCTGCCAAATTGCAGGATCTTTAACATCATCAAAATGCCATACATCCTCGCCGGGGGCGTGCGTATGCGCTGTAATTCTTGCCGGTAAGCTCATTGTTCCGCTTTGAACCGCAAACACATGAAAGTCATAGTGCGATCCAAAATGCAATGTACCTGCTTCAAATGTTGTCGAAGTTATTCCACTTCTCGTTACAACTTCACCACCAGCTCTAGCCCAGCGTACTGTATATGTAACTGCTTCGTTTTCATAGATGTGCTCAGGTGCAGACCATCGCAAAGTGATATTGTGGCTCGTGCTCGAAATGACTTCAAGATTTTTCGGTGAACTTAATATGACATTATTCGCATCTGCAGTCGCTGCAAGCTCATTGCTTTCATGACTGTCCCAGGTCTCCGCTGTCGTCGAAAGCGGAAGCGTCCCCGAAACTAGTACCACAGCCAGCAGTAGTGCGACAGTTCTTCTAACTATTTGCCTTCTTCGCTTTACTGTATTGTTCATCAATACTACCTCCAATATTTTTTATAATGATTTCTGCCAAAAATAAAAACCTAAACAGACACACAGACTAAGACTGTGCCGTTTAGGTTTTGCCTACTTAAAGTTACAACCCCAAGGATATTATCACCCATTTGCAAGACGATTAGAAATAGGCGCAAATTCTAAGAATTTCTTGTTTTACATTATAACAAAAAAAATATAATCTTTCTATAGACTTTTAAGATAAACTTTTAAACAAAGTTTTGTCTTAGTTGCACAAAAGTTCACGTTTGTATAGTATCAGTAACTAAATACAGACAAAACACAAGGACAGATGAGGCAACATCCGTCCTTGTTGTTTCATACATTTTAAGCGGTAATGGGCAGTTGAGCGAGCTAAGGAACTGTTAAATAATGTGCTATTACAAGTCGAGCTTAACAACTCCCACTACGAAACTTCACAACGCTCACAATAAACCCTAATCACATTCCTATGAACATTCAAATCCCCTTCAATCTCACCGCAATTATGAAACCTAGTTCCCGCACGAACTTCAAATCTACCATTATTAATAATCGTTCCATAGTTTATTACCGTTGAGTTCGTGACGTTTTCAACATGTCCGTGATTTTCAAGTACACCGCTAGGCGCTATCCTTATAGTCCCTCCGGCACCACCCTGATTGTTAATTCTACCGCCGTTTTGCACCACTAGATTACCTTCTATGATCAGCTCTGCATTGCCTTGGACATTCAGTGTGCTAACTACTGTCAGCGTCCTTCCTTCCGGAATCACAAACGGGCTATGATGAGCAAAAATCCCCAAATTACCAACCGTTTGAAGTATTACATCACTCTCAAGCAATAATTCTTTGAGCACATTTGGGTTGTTTGCGGTAAAGACGACTGGCGGTGGATCATCTATGGGACATACAGTTATTATAACAGTCGCCGTACCAAACACCGTAGTCGTATGCGTTGAAGTTGCCTGCACCGTAAGGATCGTTGCTGTCTCATTCGCCGTTACGGTAAGTAGGCCATCTGCGCTGATTGTTGTCCCGGCGGAATTGCCTTCGACACTCCATATCACGTCTTGAGGTGGGTTGTTCGTGCCTTGCACTGTTGCTCTAAACTGTTGTGTTAAGCCGCGCTGTACACTCGCTGTGTCTGGTTTGATCACCACCTCAGTCACAGTCGGCAGTCCATCATAATGTAAACCATATACAAAGTTAATGTCCCAATTGTTAAGCGGGTGGTCGAAGATACTCGAAAATATGGTATCGATGTTGGTGATACCCCAATTAGAGGGTGGGCGGAATGCCCCATTTCCAGCACGATTGCCAGAAAAGATTGTTAAAGATCCGATGGTAAGGTTTTCGTACGCGCCATCTCTTAATATTGGCGCATAATCATGTCGAGAAGTAAAGATGCCACCGCCATCACGGCTCGCTAGGTTGTCACGGATTGTGCCACCCTCCGTAGTTAAATCACCAAAAGATTCCACATACACACCTCCACCATATTCTGCCGTGTTATTGTGGATGCTACCACCTGTCATGATGAAGCTGCCATCAAGTCCCCAGCCCCATGTTCTAAAGCCGCTGACATACACCCCTCCACCATATTCTGCTGTGTTATCGTGGATGCTACCACCCGTCATGGTGAAGGTTCCCCCCAGCACATCAACATTGCGAATAAAGAAGCTGTATTGAATACTCACGCCACCACCCCAGTGGGCTACGTTATTGCGTATACTACCGCTTGTCATGGCAAAGGTGCTACCTTCTTTCACAAGTACGCCACCGCCATTTTCAGCTATATTACCATAGATGCTACTGTCTGTCACGGTGAAAGTACCCTCTCTCACAAACACGCCTCCACCATATTCTGCTATGTTATCGTAGATACAACTGCCCGCCATGGTGAAGTTGCTCTCTCCCACAAACACACCGCCACCTCCTTCGGCTACATTGTTGCTAATACTCCCGGCTTGCATAGCGAAAATTCCATTCAGGAGTGGCATGCCGTATTCATCTATATCTCCTTCGATATATACGCCACCGCCGAGCCCACTCGATATGTTATTGCGAATGCTGCCACCTTGCATGATAAAACTGCTTCCCATAACAAACACGCCGCCACCACTATTTGCCGCATTATCATGAATCGTTCCATCTAGCATAGTGAAGCTGCCCTCAGAGCCCACATACACACCACCACCGAAATAACCCAACATACTGCCGTTACGAAGCGATTCATTATGGCTGATTGTGCCACCTTCCATAGTGAAGGTGCCTCCAGAATTCACAGCCACGCCGCCCCCCCTATCTGCACGATTGGAAGTAATCGAGCTACTTCCTCGCATAATCAAGTGTCCACCACCCCAAACATTGACGCCGCCACTGTAGTTGACACCTATTTGCGGCCCCTGCAAGACAACATCCTCAATGGTCAACGTTCCCCACACATTAAAATGACGGGCAGAGCGGCTCGTTTGGGAGAGTGTAAAGACATAATTCTTGGCACTTTTTAGCACAATATCCTGCCCTTCACCAATGAAATGGCCCCAAACTTCTGCCTCAAAAGAGTTTAACATAGTTATGACTGTTTGGCTGCCCTGAGGTGCATTTTGAATTTCATATTCCAAGTCGTAACGGTTTCTCACTTCGCCCGCTAATCGCCAACTAGCAAAGATAGTGGTATCTTTCGCCGGCATACGCGAAGTCGTGTCTAGTCGATTTGTAAACGTTTCGTCCAGATACCACCCGGCAAAGCGATACCCTTCTCTAGTAACGATAATATGTTGGAATGAAAAGTGCTGAGAAATCTGCGCACCCGGATATAATAAAATTGGGGCAAGCTGCAATGGTGTGGTCGGCGCGGATACTGTACCACCCAAATCAAAATGGAGCTCCGCAGTGCCTATAGGAATGCGGCGTTCCGTGATGTTGAGCCCGCTCCAAACAAAACCGGGAAAGCGAAGATCTGAGAGGAACCCATCATATGAAAACCGTGGACTATTGGGCCAGTGGTATGATACCCTAGCCCCAAATGCTTGATACTGTATATCGTGTTCCGGAATAAGAGAAAAGTTATCAATAGCCCACAATGCAATTTCCATGGATTCTCTATATGCGTTTTCCAATGTGATTTCAAAACTACCCTCTCTGGCAACCGGGACACGAAACGGCTCTTTGCCAGTCACATAGACCCAGAGTGCCAAAAAGTCATAGCCTGCGTAATGCGAATAGCGACCCTCTGGGTCGGCGGCTTCCCAAATGTCAAATGTCAAACCTCTTTGCGCAGCCTCTTCTGTCCACGCATCATAGACATTTCCACTTATGATAATATCGTTATGGCCCGCCAATTGTTCAACCTGCGTCGGCAAAACAATCTCTACATTGAGTTCCGGCGGAGTATTATCGACGGAAAACCTAAGAGGAATATCTGCCCCTAAATTTCCTCCCCAATCCTGGATGTTAAGTACATAGTCGCCTTCTTCTAGATCCCAGAACCATCGGTTGTAAAGGATTGCTTGGCGCAATTCTCCCCGTTCAGACGGTTCTGCTATATCAAACCATCCAGCAAATCCGGGTACACCAAATACGTCTCCAACAGGTATATATCCGTCTTCCGTAACCCGGTAGAGAATAAGGTCGGTAGCAAAGGGGTAATAGTGGTTAAAATAGATGCCCAACACAGCGGCGGAATCGTTTTGCGTATGGGTGCCTGTAGATATAACAGGACGATATAGTCTCACATTTTCCAGTGGACGTGGCGGAGGGACGACAAAGGCAAATGGTAATCTTGCCACAACAGTTCCTACATGTTTGATATATACAAAACCCTCAAAAGAGATTGCTCTATCCTCCATCTGTGCAGTTGTTATAACAGCATTAAAGTTAGCCTCAGCATTAGAACCCACCGATATACTTTGTTGACTAAATATCAAGGTCGCCATATTGTTTGGGTTTTCAGTAAACCTGTATTCTATCGTATATGTACGGGCTTCCTCGCTATTATTCAAGATGATAGCTGACAGACTTTTCTCTATACTGTGCTCAATAGGTCGGCCACCACCAAAACTGAATGAGCCTGTTCTGGCTGCAGCAAATTCCTCTGCATGAAAAGAGAATGGATGAATAGGAACCCTGTCATAATTTACAAATACAACGGTGTCATTGTGCGCCGCAGCATAGACATCGATGTATCCGGCACCAACCGCAAAGACACCGTACACTTGCGGCATAGGTATTGCATTGTTCATAATGCGAACTTTTAATTGCTCAGAAGCCCACGCACCATCATGCTTACTTTCGCTATATTCTATCAAAAGAGCAACAGCCCCAGCCACATGTGGTGCAGCCATAGAGGTACCGGACATTATTCCATATCCGAATCCTTCATTGCGCGGCGACCAAGGTGGCACCGCGGATAGCACATCCGATCCATGGGCGATAATATCAGGTTTAATCTCATGACTTAGCCCAATGGGACCACGTGAAGAAAACCCGCTCAACCGCTTGTCAAAACTTCCTGAACCAACACTTAAAAGATCCGCACTGCCGACAGTTATCGCCTTCGTCGCCGCTGCGGGAACACCAACTGTATAATGACCCCAATAGCCATCATTCCCCGCTGATAACACAAAAGTAATGTTCGGGTTAGCAAGCATAATATTATTGACTGCCAGTGCACCAATATGTACTGGAGAGTTTACAGAGCCACCGAGTGACATGTTCACAATGTCCGGCCTGTCGTAAGCAATTTGTTCAATACCTGCAATAACAACATCCCATGCCCCGAAGCCTCCCGGACCAAGGACACGATAGGCAAACATTCTAGCTGCAGGTGCAACACCTCGTATAGATGTATTTCCGCCGCTGTCACGCCCCACTATAGTGCCCGCAACATGCGTACCATGGTCGGTTGCTCCATTGGGACTCATTTCAGGTGTTGTCTCCATTGGGTCATTTTCTGCCGCATCGTCAAAAAAGTTACGTCCATAAAATATTCCATTTATTGTGTCTGCAACTGTAATATCGGGATTACGAGCCTGCATTTCCTCTAAAGTCAAAAACGCTCCCGCAAAGGCCGGATGCTTATAGTCTATGCCGGTGTCCAGCACGGCAACTACAACGCCTGCGCCTTTGTAGCCCAATGTATGCATATCATCTGCACGCATTGAGACACGACCCGGAGCCATGCCGGGCGGACATCTGTCGGCAAGAGAGTCAATCTCCGGAAGATCCAGCTGGATTATCGCATTGGGATAAATTGCCAGAACACTTTGGAAATTTGCAACTTCAGGCACCATATTGGATGGCAGACTTATACTTACGCCATTCAAAGCTCTGCGATATTCCCGATTAATTGTATAGTGCTCTCCTGTAGCTCTGCCCCTTATACCGGAGCCAAAAAGTGCAGCAAGTTCCGTGCGAAACAAGGCATGTTCATCCTCTACAATCCGCTCGGCAACGCTTTCAGCGAGAAAGAGACCCTCCATTTGCGCCTCTATCACTTGCACACTCGCAGGACTATGCTTAAAGAGTACAATAACTGACACCAGCATTTCATCATCGTGCAGAGCATATTCTCCTTCAAAGCCAATAAGCCCTCGGTTCCGCCGAAACGCTTGTATTTGTTCAAGCGTCTCTAAGTGTGTTTCGCTCAATTCCTCGTCACTCCGCCCATCTCTGGTGATGCTCACCCTTTCAGGGTAGCTGTTGCTAGTAGTAGGATACGGTATTGAGTATATACCACCAAATTGACCATGGCAGTCCGGAGTATATTCCTCATGCGGAATAATTTCAACTCGCGCTTGCTCTGGGACCGGGTACTCCAAAACAGCAAAAGCTGCGGGTGGGAAGATGCCAAAGATAAATGCCACTGCCAAAATAAGAACCAGAATTCTATATGTACGATGCTTTTTCATTTGTGTGCCCTCCCTTTTTCAAAACGTACTGTCAAAAATTTGATTGTAAAATCAACGGACAGCACTTAATTTTCGTTGAAAATACAGCGTTTTTTGTATATAAAGCAAAATAACGATGCGCTCCTCCCCCAAA
>Ga0209755_10007403_pt1 | contig 11899 bp, 5 predicted proteins | sample TergutCo191P1_FD_187301 | JGI IMG/M metagenome (GOLD analysis project Ga0209755, IMG submission 187301) | Cornitermes sp. P1 segment gut microbial communities from Petit-Saut dam, French Guiana - Co191P1 (SPAdes) (version 2) | ecosystem: Host-associated > Arthropoda: Insects > Digestive system >...
GCTCTGTTGTATTTTTTTTTTTACACATGGCAATTTGGCAATCCTGGCTTTGGTTTGGCTCTGCCAGGTTTGGTTCAATGCTTCATATGCAAATTTAAGAGGATCTCACATTCAAGCACCATATTTACAGAAAAAACCTCATCTTGCATTTGAATAAATACAGTAATGCCTTTGACTCCTGTCTCATTGAGATATTTCATTTAATCAGAATATTTTTAAGATATGTTCTTCTATGTTTGGTGTGCTGTAACCATTTATAGTAATAATAAGACATGTATTGGACTGAAAGCTGATGGTTTTTTTCTCTCTACTTTATTTTAACCTTAATAGTTAATTGTTTGAGTGAATTTGATGTGTTCACTTGTCTTGCATTACTGCTTATTGTAGTGGGTATAATGCCCGTGCACTTCATGCCTTACAGTTCTACCGCACCAGCATTGCAAACCTGTATAATGTGTTTAGACCTTCTCTTACACAGTTACGCAGTGTAAAAACTGCTGAAATTTAGTATTTGCTGGTCAACATTATGACAAGAACTAGCTAGAGTTTTGTGATGGTGGATAGATTCTTTACAAGAATAACTGCATTAGTGGTGATAGTGATATGAATGTCAAAATTTTAGGTGGTGAACATTGTAGGGGCTGGTGTAGCAGTTTTTCCCCTAGAGCCCTTGGTCATGTCTTTCAGGAATCTTGACATCAGTTGGAATGCTTCCAGGTGGACTGTTAAAAGAGGCCCCCATTTGGATGTGGCCATAGATCCCAGTTGCTGCTTGCCCTTAATCATGCTTTGCCTGTCCCTAGCCTTCTAAAGGTTCTTTGTAGCAAGGCCAGGTAATCTGGTCTCTGCTAGGTGGAGCCTGTCTACTCCTGAGGCTGTGTGGCTTAGATTATTTGTCCTATATGTTTGGTAGTATGACATTGTACCATGTAGAGAGATGTCCTACAACTACTGTGCCTCTTTTCCCATACTAACATCTCAGCAACAGGATTCATATTTTTATTGGCCTATTGTATTGGTTTGCTCATGCTGCCAGGCTCATGTTGTGGTTTGTAATCTTTCTCCCTATTTAATTGCCCCACATCCTTGGCCTGGTGTAGGTGACTTCCCTGTTAAGGTTGGTTTCCATTTCTTTTCTTTGAGTAAAGGGGGAGTAAATGACCACCTGTGGAGTATCACACCAGTGGAAGGTGTAGTACAGTGGCTGTTGCGTTGTTCCCTAAGGAGATTTTCATGATCCAATCTTCCTTGGTAAATCACAACTTGGCCCATTGCCCTGTTTGTCTCCCTATTATGATACTGCCCTTGACCATGATTAAAGATGCCAGGATTTTTTGTTTAAGGAATGCGTGACTACAAGGCAGCCCTTGTAGCCTTCCTTTTGGTGCATATGCCTCTTTATATACTTTTCCTAAACTTGCGTATGAGTCTCCCATCATGTTAAGGAATATTAGTCGCTGTAGGTCTTTCACCTCTGTAAATAATACAGCATTATATTGTATGTAGGTAGATTCTATCTGACCAGTGCAGCTTAGTAGTTAGTCATAGAGTTGTGTGGTGCGGTAGAATTAGAGAGGTAAAGATTGTTATTTGTGTGTGAGGCTATGTACATTCATGTATTTTATAAATGCACCTGATTTACATATTGTGTTTACTGGCAGGTTACTTCAGATCTCATCCTTCAACGGCAAAATGAATGCACTAAATGAGGTGAATAAAGTAATTGCCAGTGTAACATATTATCCTCATCGTCACACAGGGCTGGAGGAAGAGGAGTGGCTCACTGCTGAGAGAATGGCTGTAAGTAAAGCGGATTGCTGTACTGTCACCTACGCAATTATGTGGTAGATTCTTATTGCAGAGGACAGACTTGTTAGTGCTGGGACAGGTTTCTCCTCAGGTGTTGAAGGTTTCCCATACCATTTATCATTTCACCAATATATTCAACCCATAAGTCATATGACCTGGTATGGTAGAGCTGTTTGATGCCACAGAATCAAGGTACATAACTTCACGTCCCTGCTGCAGCTAAAAGAGTAGCTGTTTGTTAGAATATAAGACTGTTAAATAATCAGCTGTTTTTTTTTTAATATACAGCCAAATGTAGATTGGCTTGCCATGATGCTGCATTGACTGTTACATTTGGTTGAACAGCCACAATATATTTACATTCATATATGTACAGTACCGCTGTGGTTACAAGCAACAAACTACTTAATAAACTGAGACTACCTTCCTACAAATGCAGATGATGCTGTATCAGGTAATTGTTGCTATTCTACTGTAGAATCATTCATTGCCCCTTTTAATGCAAGCACAATGTTCTCATAGTACTTTCTATGTCTGAGTACAGAAGTGGATCAAGGACAACAGAGTGCTACAGATTGTTTTGCGTGATTCATTACATCAGCCACAGTATGTAGAGAAGCTAGAAAAGATTCTTCGATTTATCATCAAAGAGCGGGCTCTCACCCTTGAAGACCTCGACAGTGTATGGGCAGCACAAGCAGGAAAACATGAAGCAATTGTTAAAAATGTACATGATCTATTAGCCAAGCTTGCATGGGATTTCTCACCTGAACAGCTAGATCATCTCTTTGAGTGCTTCCAGGTAAGTGGTAGGATAGCTTTTTGTTAGTGGATAGTATTATATTGTGAATTGAAGTGAATCTAGAGTAATTGTGTGGAAGTAAAGAGCTACCAAGTTTTTTACTAACATATTTTGGTAGTGCGTTAGAGTAGTACATAGGCTGGTAGGTAGGTGGACCAATATTTCAGGGGAACATAGTGCTTTCATCTTAAATTTTACTTGAAAGAGGGAGCCATTTTCTTCATCTGAAATGTTGGTAGCCCGCATGTGTGTACATGGTGTTATAAGCTAGAACACAACATTGTTAATATTCCCTTTCCGAAAACCTCGGACAATGTAAATGTTCTTTTCTTCTATGGGTGTTGGTGTGTTTTTATTTCTCACAAAGCAGTTTATATAATTTGAAGAAATTTGTGACATAAAGCATGCAGACTGTTAGTTGTCCAACAGATGTATTTTTTTATGAAAATGGATACTTCACGTTACCTGTAAAGTGATGGTTGATACTGTTGTCCTGTTGGTTACAACACCATTTTTATCTTTCACCTGGAAGATAATATCAGAAAGGTTCTCAAAATGTTGCTACCTAGCTTCCAGACCACATTTTTACCCAGAAGACCATGATATAAATAGGTTAACAGTTTTTTATTGGTACTTCAGATACAGAAATTATGTCCGGATATTGTTATGGGCTTCATAACAAGCTTTCTTGACTGTTAGGTATGTTGAATTTCCAGACTGGATTGTGTTGAATATCTGAAACTGCTTGTTCAACATTCTTTCAACATGTAGAGGCTGTCCTGTCTGTCTCCATCCTGATGACATTCCACTCTGTTGAGGGAGACTTACTGACTGACAGACTGACTGACTGTGGGCTATTGCTGTATGTAAAAGGCATGCAGGTGTTTAAAACACAAGACATGCTTAGTGGTCCTGCCTTCACCCACTGTATCTTGGTAACAGATAAATGCAACTAAAAATCCACAGATTCTCACATCTTATAACAGATATATATATTAATGGAGTCAGTGGGTGCAGTATTCAGATTTACAATGTAATGAACAACAAATACACATACAAGCATCAAGAAGATCAGTTGCTACTGTTACGCTATGGTTTTAAAGCATTTAAAGTGATGTGAAAGTAATACCTGAGCTGATTTGGAACACCTACGTATATAAGACAAATGTATTGCATGTATGTATTTGTCATAGGAACACATGTATTTTGAAGTTTAAATTCTTATTTTTAAACAATGTATGTCTTGTATGTCAGTATATACACTGTATTATGTTCTACATATAATCTTGTATGCGTCCCTCGTGATGTGATTATTAGCCAAAACATATCAGAGTGGTGAGAAAGTAGTGATTGTTGTATGTGCAGTAAGCATCCTTTGATGGCATATGAAGACTTCCTATACATTAATAAGCCCAAGACAGGTGGTTTTAGCCAACATGTGAAGATTATCTAGAGAGACTGCAGAATATGGCAGTGTTTGTAATATGGCATGGTGCAGGTCAGTCCTATAAGGAGAAGAATGGGTAGTTGAATTGGTTAGGTGCATTATGTCATGGAGGAAAGTATTGCCTATCTCATTCTGCACACAATGAGCAGACATCCTTTTCCTTTTGTCAGTGTGGTCTAGATTTTTAGGTATCTGTCAGTTGTCACTACATGGAGTGATCAGTTAGAGCCAAGACTGGCAGCAGTTAGGACACTAGTGCAGTAATGACAAAACTTCTTTGCTGGTTGGACATAGTGTAGAATATGCTGGGTCATTTGCTGCTCATTTTGAACTTGCAGGGTGCATCATTTGGAAGTAATTTCATGTGAGGTGATGATGCATGTTATGTCCTCTCTGAGTTTTGCTGGATCAAAAAATACCAGATGTCAAGCGTTTGTCTGCATTAAGTTTTGCTTCAAACAAATCACAACTGCCACAGAAACCTATGAGATGTGAAAAACTTATTTCTGGAGAAGAAACAATGAGAGTACCTCAAACATGAATTGGGGAACTGCTCATGAAAACAAATGTCTTACTGTGGGCACTGTGACTAAATAGACTGGAATCACAGGTGGATCATGCCAAAGAATTTTGACACAAGGTCTCAACATGCATTGGATTGCTGCAAAATGCCTGCTTAATCTGCTCGCTGACAAGTAGAAGCACAATTATATTACTGTGTGTGAGAATGTTCAGGGGTCCTACATACCCTTCAAAGGACATTATAGATAACAGTACTCAATTTGACACTGAAAAGGAGGTGACTTACATGATTCAAGAACAGTCGCAGGCTGCAGCAGCCAGATTCAAAATACAAAATTTCTCTCAGTGCTTCTAACACTGGTGTTGTTGCTACACTTTGTGCAATGTTAGGGAGCAACTGCTTCATGAGGTTTTGTGTGGAATAGAATGTTAGTGCAGTCACCAAAGCAGAAAGAAAGTAATTCAGAAATTTTATGATCACACCATTTAGTTATATGTTGTGTGTGAAGTACACAAATTTTTACTTCTTTTGCTTCAGGCCAGTTGGACGAATGCAAACAAGAAACAGAGGGAAAAGTTATTAGAACTTATTCGTCGCCTAGCAGAGGATGACAAAGATGGAGTTATGGCACATAAGGTATGATGGTGATGTCCAAGATGGAATTATGAGTTGTGTAAGGAACCTTTCTATTCCATTTTGTTTTGTGAGATCAGCTTTATTTTTCTGGTAAATATGTCAGTGAACTTGCAGGTCAGTTTTGAGTTGGAGCATTGTGCTTGCAGGTCGAACCAGAAGAGGTTTTATTGTTTTTCCTGCATAAGATGTTTCTTAACAGACCATAGTGAAATAAATTTTTTACAGAGGAAAACTTCTTGTAGGGGAAATGTAAACATTGAGTTTATTTATTTATTTATTTATTTATTTTAGGTTCCACTTTAATAACTTGATTCCAAGTAGTAAGTCATAAAGATAACAAATCTGTGTTATTGTGGCTACTGGAGTAGACAGTTACTTTAGTGCTGAAGAAAAATTCCTATTACACTTGTCACAATGGACCTCCCAGAAATATGAGTCTAAACTCATTTGTTGATGGAACATGTTCACTTTTGCTATTTACCTCGCTTGCATTCTTAGCCTCACAGTTCTTGTTACACAGTTTTTTATACCAAGTTGCACTGCACTATCACCTCCTGCAGTGAAAACTTAAGCAGTATACTTGAAATTTAAACCTTGTAATAGTATCTGTGTATGCTGTGCTTTAGTGATAAAAGATGGATATCAACAAGACTGCAAATTTGTACCCTGTGGTATAGTTCACAGACTTTACCAAGATGTTCTTTACTTCCAAAATATTGCACAGTTTCATGGTATACATAACATAATTTAATTCATACCCACAGAAACGCATGGCTTTCCCTGTGCTGATTTTCATGAAACTTTCAACTGCTCATCTGCATTGTGTGCAGATCTTGTATACCAAATTTTACCCAAATTAGGTATTAACTGTGGAAACTACGGATAGAAATCTGTTAACATGCAACAGTAAAGTATGGCTTTCATCGTGCCACTTTTCACAAAACTGACATTCACACAGTTTACTTCAGTGAACATCCCATTTAACTGTTTTTTCCCCCAACTCAGATGACAAATGAAAGGGCAGGAGGGAGGTGTAATTTCATTGATGCTATTGAGGAAGTGTTGCTTTCACTGCACCAGTTTAAAATTCACATTTGCCTAACAGCAGTATGTGGAGATCTCATGTTCCAAAGTTCATCAAAATTGGTCATGGTACATGGAAATTATATTCACTGTCAGAGGGTGTTTTATTTTATGTTGTCACTACCTTGACCTGTGTAATTAATCTGGAATGTTAAAATATTTCTAGGAACTGATTAGTTCAAAATATGGCATTCTGTAAGGTTCTAAGAAATTAGACTTGCAGTGGAAGTTTCTTTAGAAATTGATTCCTATGAACGTGGCTAGAGGGAGAATGGAAATTGATAGGTAGACTGTAGTTAAGAATAAATTATAGAAAATGGCTTTGTTCCAATTCTTGTTGTGTTGTATGTGTTGACAGTTGTAATTAGCAATCTGTTCAGCCTATGTTGTGGGTGCCTTGATGTGAGAATATTGCTCAAATACTGTAATCACATTTCAGGGTAGTACATGAATTTTTTAGCATAAATTGTGGTAAGATTTAAATCTAGCTGATTGTTGCTGAATACCTGTGTCAGGTGCTGACTTTGTTCTGGAATCTTGCACACTCTGATGATGTTCCTACGGAGATCATGGACCAAGCACTAACAGCACATGTGAAGATTCTGGATTACAGCTGCTCACAGGAACGGGATGCACAGAAGACAGTGTGGTTAGATAATTGTGTTGAGGAATTGAAGTCTGGGGACAAATGGGCCTTGCCAGCACTCAAGCAAATTCGTGAAATCTGTTGCCTGTATGAACCCTCACCTAACATGAATCACTCCCAACGTAGCCACCACATATACTATAGGTGAGGACAAAGCAGTGTTAAGCTAGGATTTTGTTGAAACATTAGTGACAGAAGGCAATATGCAAAATGGTCAGCAGAGGTCATGTTGTAGGTGAAGATTTTGTGGTTAAGTGTGACTTCTTTGGTTAGTGTATGTTCACTGACTTGTTAGTGTATGTGCACTGATTTCCATTTCTTTGTGTATACATTCATTTCTGTCTTAAAATTGGACTTCATACAATTGAAATAGGTCATTGCATTTGGTTGGAATTTGAAAACTGTATGCTGTTCTTAAACTGTATGTTGTTTTATTTGGAACTTGTTCAGATTTTATAATTTTTTTTTAATTCTACATTGAAAATTGTATTTCATTTCCAGGCAAGAAGTAATTGAAAGACTACAAAACCAACATAGCCTTGTAATTTTAGTCACTAACAGTCTAACATCATACATGGATAAAGTTAGACATATAGCTAAAGGTATGTTTTGTTTGCACTTTGTGCCTTTGTACAATAAAATTTTTGAAGAACCGTTGTTGTTGTGTAAATTGTGATTTAAATATTTATGTTCTTGTTGCAGAAAGTAGTGGTTTGGACCCAAACAGTTTCTTCCCTGACAATAGGTATAATCATGTACAGCAAGTTCAAGAAAGATTAAATTTCTTACGGTTTTTGTTAAAGGTATGTACTCTGAAATGTTGTAGTTTGTTTCTTGTTTGGAGTATCATAATTTGTGCTGTAGCTGGACTTAAACATAATGCTGCTTACAGTAGTCTTGGTGGGGGTTCAGCCTAAAATTTCATTGTAGGAAAGAAGTGTGATATGAATATTTCCTGTGCCATTTGCTTTCCTGTTTTACAACTGTGTTTTATGTTCTGTACTCAGTAACAGAACATACTTGAGTATGAATGAAATGTATCAGATAATCATGTGCTTCATTCACCTTCATGGCAGCAATTTCTTTTGTAGGATGGCCAGCTGTGGTTATGTGCTGATCAGGCAAAACAGATCTGGCAGTGTCTTGCTGAAGAGGCCGTCTTTCCCTCAGATAGAGAAGCTTGCTTTAAATGGTTTTCTAAACTTATGGGTGAAGAACCAGATCTTGATCCAGCTATAATTAAGGATTTCTTTGAAAATAATATTCTTCAATTGGACCCTACATTGCTAACAGAGAGTGGCATGAAGTGAGTATTATAGTTCTTGATAACCAAAGCAGTCATTAGCAGTAAAACTTAGTAATATGGGGAGTATTTTTATACATGATGTGTGACATGGTAGGTATCATGGGAACATGAGTGCGTAGGAAGCTTGTGTTCAGAATCCGTTATTCCTGGCAGTTCAGTGTACCATTCTTCATAGAGGAATCTTAAAGTGCTGTCTCCAACTGCTAAGCAGGGCTTATAGTTTTTGAAGGTGTTTTGTAACATGACAGTGGAGCTCGTCTTCATATATTAGCAATTCGTTTTTGATATATTCCTTTCATTTCTCACATAGAATGTGGAATGTTCACATAAACATGAACAGTCAGAAATTTACTGTGTGGGCTGTGACATTGTGCGTGAAGTAACTGCACATTTTGTCGTCTGTTAATTCCCTGAAGAATGGTGTCACTGTGATGTAATGTCTGTAATTTATTGTACTTCAGAAAACTCTGGCCCTGTGATTTTGTGCACACTAACTGCACATCTTACTCTAATAGCAGGGTTGTACAGCTTGATGTCATGAGCAGTATGGTGTTTTTGGAACACCGTAGTATATTATTTTTTGTGATTGTTTTTGCTTCATATCACCAGTGCCTCTTCAGTGATAAACAGAATTTTCTGTATTGTCCTGTTGTCCAACACTGAAACCCCCATCATAAGAGTCATCTGTGTGGGGTTGTTGGCACTTGTTTCAACGAAACCTCTGGCAGTTTTTTTTTTCATGCCACATACTTTCAAGAATATTGCAAGTAAATATACTTGTTCATATTAGATATCCTGCTGTTTTTTCTAGTATTACATGTTAGTAAGTAACTGCCATTGATACAACTGTTTATTAATTTTACTATTAGATTTTAGAGTGTATGGCGGCATGTTTTGACTACATTTATGTCATCTTCATGTACATATTATACATAAAATAAGTTACAATTGCATGCTTAGTTTGTATGTTGATAGACTGAGATCTTAGTTCTAAGACATGAGACACGTAACATATAACTGTTACAGCATTAACATTATTAAAATGTGTTGTAATTCAGTATAGTGTTAAACGGATTCCAATATGGAGGAGTCCTGATTTGTTGGAATATCTTCCCTTTGGTTTTTTTTTTTTGTTGCTGGATCAAACATAGTCTCCGCCAAACTCATTGATAATTTTATTGTACATTACTGAAAACAAAAATCATCAGAGAAATTATTCCAATAACTAAGGACTCATCAGTAGTGGAATCATTTTTGGTATAACACGATAAAACAAAACATCTAATACAGCTCTTTCAAAGGGAGTAGTTGCATGAAATGGTTTCATTGCTGTTTCATGCCATAGCACATAAATGGGTATGGTTTTTGTAATTCTTATTTTACCTCTTTCAGGTGTTTTGAAAGGTTTTTTAAGGCTGTGAATGCCAAGGAAGGGAAGCTGAAAGCCAAGAGGCGGGCTATTCTAATGGATGACGTAGATTTAATAGGAACAGAGTATATATGGAGGGTAAGAACTTATTTATATTGTCTAGTCCAGTTAATCTGTTGAAGGAAGCGTATCATCTGAAGATTCAGTACAAAATAAGATATGTACACTTTCATTGCATTGTTTTAAGTTTGTGATGGAAGATGAAGAAGTGAGAGTCTGAATGGATTTTAGCTCCACAAGGCTGTCAACATAGCATATAGTATTTAATAATTTTTAAAGTTCATTGTATTAACAGATTTTATTACAGTTTCAAATCTTATTTTAATATAATACCCCTTATAATTTTATGTAAATGGAGATGTCATTCAATATTTATGGCATTGCAACATATATGTTCCTTCCTTGATATGCAGTCAGCCTGAAGATGGCTTTTTAAAAATGGTGAAACATGTCACTGTTAATTATTTAAACTGGTAATTAATTAAGAATGTCTATAGACTGTTTACTATTGTTTTATTTATCTATTCTTATTTCTTCCATCCCATTCCAATCCTCTCCACTGATTTTATCATTGTAATACTGTAGTTACTAAAATGCAAGACAAGGTTTTTTCCCCTTAAATTTGGTGTTTGGATATGTTTTAAATTCATGTATGAAGTGGGGAACAGGGCCATGCCAGCCCAAATTTCCCTGAACCAGACCATGGGGAGCCAAACCAAGGCCTGCATTGCCAGGTCATTACATGTAGAAAATAGAGGGAACAAGCATGACTTAAATTAACTGACAACTTTTTGGGATTTAACCCTTACTCTAGCATTTTAAAATAGCAGGACTTTTCAGAAGCCAGTTGTGTTCTGTTGTCAGACCAGGAAGCATCTAACCTGGTAGACCCCTGACATCAAGCTATCCTCAGTCACTGTGCTCCAGACACACTAAACTTGTTAACATATGCACCTGAGAACAGATCTAGTTGAAGGGTAGTAACAGGAAGATGGCTATGGAAAAATTGAAGTTCAACTACAAGACTCACAAATAAAATGTGGCCAATCCACTGATTAAAAACCTTGTAACAACTATGAATTCAGACTTATCACACCACAGATGCAACATAAAAATATAGAACACATTTAAAGTAATTAACTCCAGTAACACTATCTGTGGAGAAAACTGTGCATCATCTTAATGGTTTCAAGTAAACTGATAAGCCAAGAAGTATAAATGTATTACTTAGTTGGTGTGGATTATAATGGCATGGCAGCACATCTCACCAGAAATGACTGAAGGGTATTAAGAAGTGCTGAATGTCCAGTGCAGTGGATGGGACTGGGGATAGTGTGTTGTGGAATGGCAGTTAACAGGTTGGCAATTTTAGGGTGAGTGTGAGGAGGGTGAAGGCTGTGACAGTGAAGACGGAGACAGTGACACTGTTAATGGTAGATAGAATCTACCAGTCAGACATGCTTTGTGTTTTTAGTGTATGAAATTAATAGTAAAATATTTTTTGTTAAGCAGACATTTTATTTTTAGGGAGTCATGTTAGATCTGGATAACTAGATTTTTCCTTGGCAGATGTGATTTATTTGGGGGGGTGGTCATCTCAGATTAGTGGTCTTGCATTGAGGTAAATGCAGGTAATGTGTGGTGAAGAAAACAAATTCTCAAGCTCCTCTATACATTTTGTGTTTTCACACATTAGTTTTACTTTGTCACATCTACATTCTTTCTTTGCGGTCTGTGATCCTCCATAACAATGAGAGACCAATTTTAGTAATAAGTGTGCCTATCTGGGGTTCTCTAATATGTGGCGATTTTATCTGACAACTGTTGCTACTTCTATTGTACATAGGGACAGACAGCTGATTGGGGTGTGTGTAAATACAGTATTGAGCCAACAGGAAGTGGCAGTTTATTTGTGGCAGATAGAGTAAAGGCCCTGTAACTTAAGTAGGCATTATTTTCATATTTTCCAGGTCGTAACTAACAGTGGGGATGAAATAGCAAACCGAGCCATTGAGCTGCTGAAAGAAGTAAACACAAACCTTGGGCCTCGATTACAGTCCTCTCTACTTGAGTTCCATGAAACTTATATTTCGGAGTGCCTAGATCGACTACGTGCCCACTATGATACAGTATCAGCCCTCTCTCATGAAGATAATGGAATCAAGGAGGATGGTGGCCTTGTTGGTTCACCAGCCACAATACACAAACTTAAAGGCGA
>Ga0209755_10007404_pt1 | contig 11898 bp, 9 predicted proteins | sample TergutCo191P1_FD_187301 | JGI IMG/M metagenome (GOLD analysis project Ga0209755, IMG submission 187301) | Cornitermes sp. P1 segment gut microbial communities from Petit-Saut dam, French Guiana - Co191P1 (SPAdes) (version 2) | ecosystem: Host-associated > Arthropoda: Insects > Digestive system >...
ACGCCCTGTAATTGATCTTTCTTTCTGGTTCAGAGCCGCGACAAGACTGACTTTTTATTTAATGATACCAATCGCATATCTGTTTAATTTTTTACAGCATTCAACACGCTACAAACACCGATGGCGGCTGCACAAAATGCGCCGCGCGATTACCGTTTCAAATCACACAACATTTATGGACCCGGTTAAAATCGCCGCTCTTGCTTTACCGGGAATGATTTACCAGACATTGCTGGAAGCCACAGTTACATTCCCCGTTTTAGGAACCTTTACGCGCCTTTTGGGAGGTGTTCCCATTCCAAGAGGCAGAACCGGTTACCCAAAAATCCGTGAGATTTGCGAGCAGGCTTTTAAATACAACCGTTACCTGCACTTTTATTCTGAGGGGGAGTGCTTTCTATACAATCAAAAGATCAGGGAATTTCACTCAGGAGCGTTCAAAATCGCGGCTGAAATGGACATTCCGGTAGTGCCTTTGGTTACTGTGTTCTCTGACGGTTTGTTTAAACCGTGGTCGTTCTGGGGGCGTTCCCTGCCTGTTGAAACGCTTGTTGTATTGGAGCCGGTATATCCGTCAGGGTTTATCAGGCGAGATGAAAACGGCGATATAACTTCAGAATCCATCAAGGAATTTTCCGAAGCGGTACGGCATATAATGCAAGCCGAAATTGATAAAAGAAAAGGCTCAGCCGCGTTTTTCCGCGGTCAAATGGAAAGAATTAAAGGGCTTAACAACTAGAGTTTTTACCAGCGTGGAAAAATCCTGACGCCTAATCTGGCAATTCCGGCTGTCGACTCAGGATATTCAGGCGTATTAATTCTTGAATAACCTGATGCGGCTCCCGAGTTTGCGGTATCGTCAATATTTGTAAAAAATGAAATGACGGCGCCGGCTTCGCAGAATAAAGCTATCGGAAGCTTTGACAGATTCCAATCAATGCCGGCTTTGATAATATTGAACCACTGGTAAGCGCCGTCCTGAAGAAAAAATCTATATAAAATAGGATTTTCGCTTCTTCCCGACGGATCAAGTTCGGAACGTATATGACTGCCGTCAACGGCGCTTGATCCGTAGTCGGCGCCGTGGCGAATCATCTGGTATTGAAGATTCAAATTAAGATTTCTTGACGGCATGGTTTCAAACCTTACGAGCAATTCATCCGAATTGGGCGGAAGATAATACCCCAAATTTTTGCCGTTGTTGGTATAAGCGGTTTCCATTCTGAGATCGCCGTACCATGGATTTTTATTGCGGTTATGCGTATAACAATAAGGGTTAATTCTGGTATAGCTTACCTTCAGGGAAGAAAAAGAAAAGATAGGCAGCGGCAGGGTTATTCCCGCCTGCATTGCGACCATCTGACGATCAAGCGTGAACAAATCGCTTAATAAACTCATCTCATCAAGAAATAATGAAAACCAAACACTCCCGATGCCGGGGTATTGCGCTCTCGCGCTTAATGTCATAGCCATGTTATCAAAATCGCCGATATTATTCTGATAGAAGAAACTGTTGATTATGGGAGCGACATATCCCGGTTCAAAACGCTTTGGGTATACAACTCCGTCGGTAAGTTCAAGAAACAGGTAATTTTTTATTCTGAGCTGCAGCATTGTTATGGAAAACAGATTTTGAAAAACGCTTGAAGATATTTTAATTCCGTCCTGATTGTAATATTCAAGCGCGCCTGTCATCGAAGAAATGCCGAACCATGAAACAGGATTAAAATCGGCCTCCAGCGCCATAAAAGGACGAGCCGTCTGATTTAAAAAAAGGCTGCTGCCGAAAGACGTCGACCCCCATTCACGGGATATTCGTCCGGCGCGCATTATCAATTTATCTTCAATAAAGGAAGCGGTCAGCTCCGCAGGCAGACTGTAAGCGCCGGCGATCTCTTCGGGCCAATCGCTAAAATCCGACAGAGCTGCAAAATGAAAAACAGAGCCGTCCCAGCGTTTTCTGTAGCTAAACGGAAAATGTGTCAGAGGTTCACTGTGCACTTTGATTTTTTCGTCTATAAATTCGTCCGGGCTCCACCCCTCCTGAGCGGTAAATCCCTCATAATAAGTATTGTATTCGCCTAGTTCAAGACGCGGCGCTCTTACAAGTCCGCCCATAAAACTAAATTCGTAGGAAAAACTTTTGCCCAAATCGCCATTAATAAATCCGCCCAGCCATATTTCAGCCCCGTAATAAAAATCTTCGGCGGATAAATTTAACGAGCCTCCAATGTCTCCGGTTAAACCAATGTTCGCAGAGAAGGAAACATTATCTGCGCCGGCTTCGGTTTCCATGGATAACATGCCTTTCTTCCAGTTAAGACCGGGGTCCGGCTTTGCGAAACTTTCAAGATATTGATTTAAAATTGTCTTTTCCTTATCGCTAATCCTGGCGGAAGCAAGCCTGCCGGTATCATCATTATTTAAAATTTCATTGATCTTTCTGACTACAACACTTCGTATATACGGCCTTGTTCCCGGCAGCGGAGTAATTAATCCTCTGATTTCCGCCTGCTCTAATATATAATAAACATGACTTTCCAGGGGGATAGAAGTATGCGTTTGAGCATCCAGAAGCGGCGCAATTAAAGAGCCCAAAATCATATATAAACATAACGCGAATATTCTCTTAAACATAAACACTTTCCTTTTATTATAATTTATTAAGATAAAACTTTAATGTCAATCATACCCAGAATGCTTAATATTTAAGAGATATCAATAATTTAGCGGCGGATTAAAGTCAATCCTGACTTTCTTTTCCTTTTTTCTTGGCTTTTTTTTGCTCGCGTTTTTCTTTGAGCGATTTTTGCGGCGCTTTTTTGGTCTCTTTCTTATGCATTATATGTTCAGCCATATAATCCTCCCTATGGGCTATTTGTTAATTAAAATTGTACTATTACAGACCCTCGTTGTCAATCAATATATCAGAGGCTGCGCTTTTCTGCCATAAAGGCTAATTAGGCAAGCAAGTACATATCAAGAGGACATAGGCTTAATAATAATGACCAGCATCATACCATTCCACTATAGCATCATGCATATCCTCAGATTGTTCTATTGATAATTCCTGCGTCTTGAACATGATCTTGTCGGGTGCGTCGATAGTCAGTACTGTTTCCCCAAATACCCACACCGCATTATCAAAATCTTTTTCTACAATCTGCCCGTCATCATTAACATAGCTGATTATATTCGGCCAATAAAACCACTGACCATAGTCGGGATTTGTTTCTACACGAATTTCCCAGTTGTTAACACCATATCCAACGCCGTACTGGATTATTTTACCGGTATCAAGAATAAAATCTTTATTTGCTTCCGTCGGGGCAGTAATTTTAAGGAACTGAGGTAAATTAAAGGATTCAGGCCAGCCTGCTATGTAATGTTCTAATTCATCATTACGTATCCCAATAAAAAAGGCTTGTATGTCTTGTGCAAAATCCATCATTAGTTCTTTCCGTATCTCAATGCGCTCTTCTTCTTCGGCAAATGCGGTAAAATAATCCCCTGATTTTGGAGCCCAGCTGAACAATATTGTTTCGGCCGCGCCTCCTGCTATGGTATATCGTTCTTTATTTAAACCTATTCCAATACCGCTTCTTTCAGAAAAGTCCATGTGGCCGATTGACAGCGTTACTTCGGTGTCGGTATTGTTAATAACTTCCATCTTGTATATTGTGTAATATGCCAGCCGATCTACTGTACCTGTTTTGATCGTATCGGTTGATTCATTATTACAGGACATAAAAAAACATGACAAAATGATAATTGTCAAACTTAAATTAATAGATGTTTTCATAATTAAATCTCCTTCTTGAATTTTAATACATAAATGATACTGTAGCAATATCGCCTTCTGATATAATAGAATTAAGCAGTATCTCATCTCCTACTGCATACCCCTGCTTCGCAACTTTAGCTGTCATTGCTGGTGCTGAGGGAGTGTGTCCTGGTGTTTGCTTTGATGAATATAGCATTATGGATCTGTAATCAAATTCCACAGTACCGCCAACAGAAGGAATACCCATTTTATTTGTTACAAGGTAATACACATAGATTGTTACACCTTGGACATTAATAGGAATTTCAATATATAACCATGCAGATATCGGTCCTAAATCAGGATTATATAGTGCAACAATCTTATTCCATTGGCCTTCTTTGAGTGCATTACTTCTCGCTATTTCTGCTTTTGCATTTACACTAAATTGTAAAAATAAATCTCTGTCCCATCTCTGGTGTTCATGTTCAAGCCCCAAGGTATGAGCCAACTCGTGCCGGGGAGTTCTAATAGAATAAGGATACGACAGCCCGTCTCTAATTGTACATGTATACCTGCCTTTCCTTGCTCCAACATAAGCCTGTCCGTTGTAAGTAAGGCTTGGATTTGATTGCAATGCAACTAATGGTTTTTGCTTGAGAGTGACAGACACCAAATAATTCGCCATAAATGTTACTGATTGGTCGCTGAGATTTACAAATTGTAAACTGGGAACTTTAGTTTGCCAATCAGCCATTGCATCTTCAAACAGGGATTTACTTGTTGGGCTTATATCTCCCCAACAATAGAATACTATTCCATTAGGCCAAAGAGGTGTGGTGTAATAATATGCGCTTCTTGCTCCGCTTTTACCGGAAGGATAATTTCCAACAACCATATCCATGTCATCAATTATAGCGGTTACATCTTCGCCGGCTAGTGCGGCTTTAATTAAATTAAGTTCCATTATACCGCTCATACTCTGTGGATCTATTAACAAATCACCATCAAATACTACAAGACCGTTTTCTATAAAAACACCCGGGAGTCCTTCAAGAAAAGAAAGATCATCTATTGCGTATGATTGAAACGCTTTTTCATACTCGGCGACAATCATTCCAATTTCTTTTTCTAAGGTTAATCCATCAGATGATTCTACAGAACGGAAGGGACTGTCTTTGGTTTTTGTAAGATCCGCAGAGGATAAAAGGCTCATAATATCCATTTTTTTTCCGGAGTTGATTGATCTTGGCGAACTGTTGTCTAATAACTCCTGATCATAATCAAACACTTTCTCAGCTACAGAAGCAACAGCATTTACGGTTAAATCCAGTAAATCCTGATAAACTTTTCCAGTCTGTGTGTCTGCCTCATAATTACCACGCTGAATACCAGTAACATTACTCACATGCGGCTCAATAAAAACATTGCACCCTATCAGAAGTTCAATTATTACTAATCCTGCAGTAAAAGCAGCCGTTAATAACATCTTTTGCTTTTTCATAATAAACCTCCAAATAAAACATTTCTTTTAAAAATACAAGATTAAACGGTACAAAATACCCAATAATAATTATATCGCGTTTTTTTTAAATTGTCAGGATAAATTGTCAATTAATACAGAACAACCGCCTTGCCTCGGATTTTGCCTGATCGATAATACCCATATAATTGTTTTTTAAGGCAGTCATATGCTGATTGAAAAAAGCGACAAATTCCGGGTCTTGCAGCGGATCGATGCGTACCTCTCTGCCAAGGCGGCGGGAAAGTTCTTCCTCTTTTTGACGCAGTTTGGGCGCGTATTGCTGACGGACCGCCTGCTCGTACTGGGATGCTTCCTGAAGGTATTGGCCTGTAATTTGAAGCAATTGCTTAAACATGGCGGAAAACTCACTCTTTCCGATTATAAGAGCAAGTCCCTCTCCGGTCTTTTCAAGGCGGTTTTGGCTCTCGGCGCTGTCCGGCAGGGTTATTTGGGTGACAAGAACGTCAAAAATCCCCTGTTTCAGGCTTGTTTTATGGGCGGCAGGCGCCTTTTTAAGCTCCGCCGCAATGTCTCCTTCCCCGGCAAGGAAGGTATTGGCTAGTTTTTTACCCCTTTGATTCGTCTCAAATTGGTCTATGCTGGATTTATCGCTTTTGACTGATTCTGTCTTTTCAAGCGCGATTTCCAAAGCTGTCTTTATTACTCCCATTGAAATTATTCCCTCTTTATTATAAAATATTATTGAATAAGAATTTTTGCAAGTGGATATCTACAAGGAGCCGGAATGATTAAAGATATGGACTTAAAGAATATAATCCGCCTTGATTCTGAATTAAACCAAATTCAGGATTATGATTTATTGCTGGAAAGAATACTGTTTGAGGCAAGAAGCGTAGTTAACGCCGATGCCGGATCAATCTATATAACTGTTCCTACCGATCCCGGCGAAGAAGGAAAGGAAAAACTTTCGTTTAAATATTCACAGAATAATACAATCCAGAAAAATCTTCCGCCCGGACAGAAAATGATTTATTCGCTTTTTTATGTTCTTATCAATGAAAAATCAATTTCCGGATATTGCGCGAAAAACCGCGTGTCGATCAATATACCGGATATGTATAATATTCCTCCCGAATCAACTTATTCTTTTAATTCAACATTTGACAGCATAACGGGGTATAAAACTGTTTCTACATTAACCATTCCTCTTATCTCGACAGATAACAGATTGTTAGGTGTAATTCAGGTGATTAATTCAAAGGATAAAAACGGTATAATTATCCCGTTTTCCGCCGATGATGAAGTTATGCTTTCCCATTTCGCGAATAACGCAAGCATGGTTCTTCAAAGAGCGTACATGACAAGGGCGATGATCTTAAGGATGATCAGGATGTCCGAACTTCGCGATCCCAAAGAGACAGGAACGCATGTAAACCGCGTTGCCGGCTACTCTGTAGAACTTTACGACCGCTGGGCTTATCATAAAAAAATCCCCGAACAGGAAAAGGAAAAACAGCGTGATAATCTTAAAATAAGTTCCATGCTGCATGATGTCGGCAAGGTCGCGATTTCGGACTCAATCTTAAAAAAACCCGCTCGTTTTACCCCCGAAGAATACGCGATTATGCAGAACCACACTATTTACGGCGCCGGTCTTTTTGCCGACGCAAGCTCCCCGGTCGACCTTCTCGCGAAAGATATCGCCCTTACTCACCATGAAAATTGGGACGGAACAGGTTACCCCGGCTGGGTCAATCCTCACACAAGAGAAATCGAAAGAGCGGATGAGTATGGTAAACCTCTTGGTAAAAAAGGAGAGGAAATCCCCCTCGGCGGCAGAATTGTCGCAATTGCCGATGTCTATGACGCCCTCTGTTCGAAACGCGTTTACAAAGATCCGTGGACGGAAGATGATGTTTTTAATGAAATCCGAAAACTCGCGGGCACTAAATTTGATCCGGATCTGATTGAATCTTTCTTTGAAATTTTACCCAATATTAAGCACATAAAGGATCAATATCTCGAAGACACGGTACAGTAACGGAGGATATTTTTCTTTGCGCTTTTAGTCTAAAATAAACCGATAATGTGTATACACCATGAAAAAACCTGATAAAAATAAAAAAAACAGGCAAAGAAAGAAAAAAACAGTTGTCACTGACGGAATACACGCGTTCATGCTTGTCGCTCTGATAGTAATTTTCGCGTTATGCCTCTCCCTTACGGTTGTCTCAATTCGCTCAACTTTGGATAAAAAACCTCAGACAGTAAGTAATGAAACCGTAAATACTGAAACAACAGAAATTCCTTCCGAGCCGCGAAAAATTGAGCAGCCTCAACCTGAGGAAGTATCTGTTCCCTCTGTTAGCCCCCCGACTCAGCCTCAGCGGCAGCCTCTAACCACAAGAAGACGGCCTCAGGCGGAGGAACCCCGGACAACATCGGCACGGCAGCCTTCAACGGATCAGATTCCGCCATCCGCGGGCCGTGATACCGTTCCTTCCCGTCCTTCTGCTCCGGATACTTCTGCTCCTGCTCCGAATACTTCTGTTCCTGATACCGCGCCTGCCTCGAAAACCGCCGTGACGGCAAAACCTGTTGAAAGCAAGGGAACAATCGTCTTTGTAATTGATGACGCCGGCAACAACCTGAGGGAACTGGAACCTTTCTTAAACATTCCCGGTCCTCTGACAATCGCGGTTTTACCCGGTCTGCCTTATTCCGCCGAAGCCGCGCGCCGGATAAGAGCAGCAGGCAAGGAAGCGATTCTTCACCAGCCGATGGAGGCAATCGGCGGACAGGATCCCGGCCCCGGCGCCATTTATTCCGGTATGAGCCATGACGAAATAAAAGCGGTATTAACAAAAAATATTGACGAGGTTGGGCCTGTAAGAGGAATTAACAATCATCAAGGATCAAAAATTACGATGGACGCTGAAATAATGCAAACTATATTGACTTTCTGCAAAGAAAACAATCTGTACTTTCTGGATTCCAGAACCACAGCCGATAGTGTTGTTCCCGCTGTTGCTCGCCGCGTTGAAATAAAAATTACCGAGAGGAATGTTTTCATTGACAACGAGCAGAACAAGAACGCGATGCTCCGTTATATCACAGGCGGTTTGACAAGAGCGCAAACCAACGGCCTTTCCGTCATGATCGGGCATACATGGTCGCCAGATCTTGCCCCCCTGTTAAAAGAGCAATACCCGCTTTTAACTCAGCAAGGTTATACTATAAAGACAGCTTCTGATATAGTAAAGTAATAGTGAAAATACTCGGCATAGAAACTTCCTGTGATGAATGTTCGGCGGCTGTTGTTGCTGATGGGGAAAGAATTCTCTCTAATATAATCGCCACCCAAATACCGTTTCACGCGCCGTGGAACGGGGTAGTGCCTGAAATCGCAAGCCGCAAACATACAGAGTGGATTTACGCCGTAACAAAGGAAGCGCTTGATAAGGCGGGATTGGGCGTATCGGATATTGACGGTGTAGCCGTAACAAATCGTCCGGGGCTGCTCGGCGCTCTGTTGGTCGGACTCTCCTTCGCGAAGGCGTTCGCGTGGGCGCGTAATGTTCCCTTCATAGCCGTTGATCACATGCTGGCGCATTTGTACGCCCCGCGGCTGATAGTGAATAGTGATAAGGGAGCAGGAAGCAAGGAGCAGGGAGCGCTTGGCGGTTGTCAAAGACCTGAATATCCGTTTTTGGGGTTGCTTGTTTCCGGGGGGCACACGATTATTTGCAGAGCCGATGATTTTGACGATATTACCGTGCTGGGGACTACGATTGACGACGCTGTCGGCGAGGCGTTTGACAAGACTGCGAAATTTTACAACTTTGGCTATCCCGGCGGTTTGGTGATTGACAAAATGGCGCGTAACGGCGACGATACCGCTTTTCGCTTTCCGATGCCGTCTCTTCACAAGGGCGGCGCGTCCGGCAGGCGCGAGCACCGTTATGACGTATCCTATTCGGGGCTGAAAAACGCCGTAATAAACCAGCTTGACATCTTTAAAGTAAAAACCGATTACACAAAAGAAGACATCGCCGCCTCTTTTCAAAAAACCGTCGTCAACATTTTGTTACGCGCTCTTTTAAACGCCGCGGAGGATACCGCTCTTACCACAATCGTAGCAGGCGGCGGGGTAGCGGCTAACAGTCTGCTTCGTTCCCGTCTCGCAGAGCAAAAACACCTGCGCTGTATTTTCCCGCCGATTGAACTATGCGGCGACAATGCCGCCATGATAGCGGGTATCGGCTATCACTACCTTGCGCGCGGGGAAAGATCCGCGCTTAATGTCACGGCTTCGGCAAGGGTAGGCGGTTTTAAGAAACGGTATCCTTGAAACAAAAAGCGAATCGGTATTGAATTATCCGAATTAAAATTTATGAAAGATCGACATCGAATTGCGCGAATTGAACGAATTAGCGCGAATTATTGGGACTAGGGTTTAAATAGCTGCCTCTTTCTCCCTCGCATTAAATCAAATATCTGAACCCTCGCCCAGCTAATTCGTCTTCCATTCGCGCCCATTCGCGTATTTCGATGACTCTTCTTCATTATCCGCTTGTCAAATTTATAATTTTCTGTTATAATTCCTACGATCATAGGGGAGGAACGCATGTCACAGCGAAAAATAATAATAATGGGCGCGGCAGGGCGCGATTTTCACAATTTTAACGTTTATTACCGCGATAATTCCGCTTTCAATGTGGTAGCTTTTACCGCAGCTCAAATTCCTGATATTGCCGGGCGCAAGTATCCGGCAGCTCTGGCGGGCAGTTTGTATCCGCATGGCATTCCTATTTACGATCAAACGGATTTGGAAAAATTGATCAAGGAACAGGATGTTGACGAATGTGTCTTTTCATACAGCGACGTGCCTTATTCTTTTGTGATGGGGATAGGCGCGAAAGTGAACGCGGCAGGCGCTGATTTCACCTTACTCGGTTTTAAAAACACCATGCTGAAAAGCACTAAGCCCGTAATCGCGGTCGGAGCGATTCGGACAGGCTGCGGCAAAAGCCAGACGTCGCGCCGTATAGCGCAAGTCTTAATGGCAAAGAATTTAAAAGTGATAGCGATCCGCCACCCCATGCCGTACGGTGATCTTGCGGCGCAAAAAGTACAGCGTTTCGCCTCAATCGAAGATCTTTCCAAACATAATTGCACAATTGAGGAAATGGAAGAATACGAACCACACATCGCGCGCGGAAATGTAATTTACGCCGGTGTTGATTATGAAGCGATACTGCGCGCCGCGGAAATCGATCCAAATGGCTGCGATATAATTCTCTGGGACGGCGGAAATAACGACTTCCCGTTCTACAAACCCGATCTCATGATTACGGTAGCCGATCCTCACAGACCATGCCACGAACTTTCCTATTACCCCGGCGAGATAACATTACGCCTTGCCGACGTAGTCGTAATCAATAAGATCGACAGCGCCGATTTCGAAAACATTCAGACTGTGAGAAACAACATCGCAAAGGTAAACCCGAAAGCGTTGGTAATAGACGCGGCTTCAACCTTAAGCGTAGACAAGCCCGATGTGATACGCGGAAAGAGGGTATTGGTCATCGAAGACGGCCCGACCCTCACCCACGGAGAAATGAAAATAGGAGCAGGCATCGTTGCCGCGAAGCGTTTCGGTGCCTCTGAAATCATCGACCCCCGCCCCTTTGCCGTAGGCAAGTTAGCCGAAACTTTCCGTCAATATCCCGGCATCGGCACTCTCCTCCCCGCTATGGGTTACGGTGATCAGCAGATGAAGGATCTGTCAGCCACAATCGAAAAAACCGACTGCGACTCCGTGGTTATAGCGACGCCGATTGATCTTCAGCGCGTAATAAAGATTAACAAGCCATGTACCAGAGTGGAATACAGTTTACAGGAAATCGGTAAGCCGGACTTGGATGACGTGCTGGATAGTTTTATTAAAGGAATAACATCTTCTTAGATCATATATTTCTCAATATATTCTTCTTTAACCCGCAGCAGCTCCTCACGCGGAAGTTCTTTTAATACCTTCCATCCCAGATCAAGCGTTTGGGCTATGCTGCGATTTTCGTACTCGCCCTGTGTGAGGAAAATCTGCTCGAACTTTTCGCCGTATTTGAGATATTGCTTGTCGCTGACGGATAGCTCTTCTTCGCCGATAATCGACGCGAGATTGCGGATTTGTTTTACCCGCGCGTAGGCGGCAAAGAGCTGGCTGGATACGTCTTTGTGATCTTCCCTTGTCATTCCGGGGCCAATTCCGTCTTTCATCAGGCGCGAAAGGCTTGGTAAACCGGCAACAGGAGGGTAGATGCCTCTCTGGAAAAGTTCGCGTTCAAGGACAATTTGCCCCTCTGTGATGTAGCCCGACAGGTCGGGGATGGGATGGCTTATATCGTCATTCGGCATTGAAAGTATCGGTATTTGGGTGATTGAGCCATTCGAATCCTTGATTTTTCCGGCTCTTTCGTAGAGGGAGGCGAGATCGGAGTAGAGGTAACCGGGGTATCCTTTGCGGCTCGGCACTTCTCCGCGGATTGAGGAAACTTCGCGTAACGCTTCGCAGTAGTTGGTCATGTCGGTCATTACGACGAGGACGTGCATGCCTTTTTCGTAGGCAAGGTATTCCGCCGCGGTAAGG
>Ga0209755_10007405_pt1 | contig 11896 bp, 27 predicted proteins | sample TergutCo191P1_FD_187301 | JGI IMG/M metagenome (GOLD analysis project Ga0209755, IMG submission 187301) | Cornitermes sp. P1 segment gut microbial communities from Petit-Saut dam, French Guiana - Co191P1 (SPAdes) (version 2) | ecosystem: Host-associated > Arthropoda: Insects > Digestive system...
TGAAGCGAAAAAATATATCACAGAAAGGCTGGAAAATTATTTGAAATTTATAAACGAACCAGATGATAAAATCCCGCCCTGCACAGACAAAGAACGATGGGCATCAGAAACAAAGTATGCGGTTATGAAGAACGGCAGAAAATCCGCTATCCGAGTGTTTACAACAAAACCGGAAGCGGATATGAAAGCGGCGGAACTCGGCGCGGGTCACTATGTTGAAATACGCCCGGGCGTGTCACGTAAATGCGCCGATTACTGCCAATGTTGCGATTACTGCAATTTCTATAACAACTTTGTTAAAAATCAGGTGAATGAGGATTAAGAATGCTCAAAGAAGATACGTTGTTTGGAATTGTTGATAAAAGTGGGAGTTTATTAAAAGCAGAAATTTACCCGTTAATCCATTGTATGAGCAAGGCTGGAAGCGTGTAGGTTGTATTGGATGTCCTATGGCAAACAGCAGAAAAGAACTAAATATGTTCCCGAAATATCGAGACTTATATTTTAAGGCAGCGGCAATTTACTGGGAGCGCCGAAAAGCAAGGCAAGTTGATCAAGAGCAATTAAATGGCATGATGGCAAGTCCAGAGAGCTATTTTGAATGGTGGCTTCAAGGATAAATTATGAGCGAACACAGCAAGGCTGAAAAAAAAGCATGGAAAGCGTTCTCTGAAATGATCCGCGCACGTGACGAAGTAAACGGATATTTCACTTGCCCTACTTGCGGACGGATATTAACGATTGATCAAGCTGATGCAGGGCATTACATAAGCCGTTCAAGAAAAGCTGTTATGTTTGATGAAATGAACGTCCACGCGCAATGCAGGAATTGTAATCGCTTCAAAGAAGGAAATCATTTTTTGTATCGCAAATGGCTTATTGAAAAATTCGGTATTAAAAAAGTGGAAGAATTGGAGTTACGCGCTCAAATAAGGGCAGGGTTTAAAACAGCGGATTTACTTTTTATGGCAGAGGAATTCAAAGAGAGAACAAAAGTTATAAGGGAGGAAAGAAAATGATTACAAAAGAGACGGCAAATAATATTATTTTTTGTATCGAAAAAATAGAAGAATTAGAAGGTTATAAAAATTATTTAATAGCATCTAATGTCGCAGAAGTTAGAATACATATTTATATTAATTCAAAGGGTATTGAGACAACAATACCGCTTAATGAAGCAATAGAAATAATTGATAAAAAAGCATTTTATAGGAACGAACAACTTAAAAGAATAAATACAAAAGCAAAACAAGAAGCACAAAACGAAGATGGAGACAAGGATAATGAAAGTTGATATTAAAATTTTAAAACAAATAAACGGAGTACAGCGCGTTTATCTTTCAGAGATTGAAGACGCTCGTACAAGCAAAGAAGTTCTTGACGAAGTTTATCGTGGACGGCAGGCGGTTTGTTGTTACGGCGAGCGAGTTTTTATCAGATGCGGAGATGATAAAGATTTTTTCGGCGTAACAGCAGCATCTGATATTATTTTATGGATTGAAAAAAGGTTAAAGAAATCTAATGAACAAAACTAAAATTGAATGGGCTGAAGATTTTAAAAAAAATCATATATGTCAAACTTGCCCATTTGTAAAAAATGAGGCAGATGTCGGAGTTGGAATAATATATGACTGTGATTGTGTTTGCAAAATGGAAGTACCAGAAATATTAAAAGAGATGGAAGGATATAGTGTATGAACAAAACTAAAATAGATTGGTGCGACATGACATGGAATCCTGTTACCGGGTGTCTGCATAATTGCCCTTATTGTTATGCAGCAAAAATTGCGCGGAGGTTTGGAAATCATCAAGACGATCCAAACGAAATATATGTATTAGATCGACCTGAATATATTTATGCTGATAATGGCGAAGGTACTATAAATACTTATCCTTTTGATTTTAATCCTACATTCCACGCTTACCGCCTAGATGAACCTTTAAAAATTAAGAAACCGCAGAATATCTTTGTCTGTTCAATGGCTGATTTATTCGGTGACTGGATACCAGATGAATGGATAAAGCAAGTATTTGAAGCTTGTTTGAAAGCTCCACAACATAGATATTTATTTCTGACAAAGAATCCAAAGAGATATATGAAATTATTTTCTGCAAGTCTAACGCAAGGACCGATTATTGATAATTTGCCTGATAATTTTTGGTTTGGCATTACAGCAACAAATGGTGATGAACCATTCTTTTGGTCACATAGACATAATAATTTTTTAAGCATAGAGCCTATACAAGATGAATTTGGGAAATATTATAGAATGTTTAATGCTTCGTTTGTCAACTGGGTAATCATCGGTGCGGAAACAGGAAACCGAAAAGGAAAAATAATCCCCAAAAAAGAATGGATTGAAAATATCGTTAATTACTGCAAAGAAAAAAACGTGCCAGTGTTTATGAAAAACAACCTTGCAGGAATTTGGAAAGAGCCGTTGATACAGGAATATCCGTGGAGGAACGAATAATGGATAAACAAATAAATATTAAATGTATTTGCGGTGGTTTTACAAGGCAATATAAAACAAAAAAAGGTCGTTTTAGAATTTATTGTTTCAATTGCAGTAACAGTACCAGATACCGCAAAACAGAAGAACTCGTAATAAAAGAATGGGTAGATATGACAGCAAGACAAGCAGAAGCAAATATAAAATGTCTTGAAAATCTGCGGGATTTTAATAATGAAGTTCTCAAACAGGAGAAATTATGAAAGAGTTAACCGAAGAAGAAAAGCATGAAATAGACAGCATGATTAAAGAAGGCAGAAGTGGCTTACAGTTAAAACCTGATTTTGGAGATATTATCGCTAAAAAACGTATAGAAATGGGATTAACTAAAAAATTACTGTCAGAAAGATTGAATATTCCTGAAAGAAATCTATTTGCTATAGAGAACGGAAAAAGCGATTATTCTTTCCATCATCTTAGAAAATATTTGGAAGCATTAAATATGAAATTAAGCGAGGTGTTTTTATGAGAGACATAATTTTTCGCGGAAAGCGGATTGATAATGGCGAATGGATTCACGGATGTTTGTCGCATGACAAAACGCCTAATAATACATATGCCTTTATTGACGGAGAGTTTAAAGGTGTCCAGCGTGTAGAATCAGAAACGGTCGGGCAATTTACTGGAGTGCATGACAAAAACCTTATCAAGATATTTGAAAAAGACATTGTAAAAAGATGTTACGGGGTTACTTATTCCACGAAACAATATCCTTCATTTACAGATAATACAGCCATAGAAGAAATTGCGGTTATTGAATATGAACACGCAGGATATGATTTTTTACAGTTGCCGCCCGATCCTAATTTTGACGTTACTTTTGAAGTAATCGGCAATATACATGACAACCCTGAATTATTGGAGGCGGTATGAATTGCTTATGCGGAGCGGAGCCTGTTATCGAGATTAAAACCGTTGACACAGGTTACGGCGACAGAGAGCTTTATAAATATAAATGCCCTAACTGCGAGGAAAAAGAATTGCCGTGGCTAGGGCAATGGGAAGATACAGGCGCGTTGCAGGAGTGGGAGCGCATCGCGGGTGAAAAAACTTATCATAAAAGAACGCTGGAATACAACGAACACGGCGTGTGCCTGTCATCGCCTGTAGAAATATACAAATGGAAAAATAAAAAAGGTCACGACAGCGTTACGGTCGAATTTTTCCTTGATAATTACGTTTATTATTATCGTTTTGATTTCTGGCGTGACGGCGGTTGCACTATACCCCTAAGTATAAGCGATGATTGCTACAAAACGTTAGAAGCCGCCAAGCAAAACGCCTCATTAAAAATAATTAAAATTAAAAAAGGATTAGAAAAGATAGTCAAAGCGCTTTTGCTACAACCTGTACAAAGTGAATTATTTTTAGAGAAGGAGGAATAAATGAAAATATATGTAGAGACGTGTAAATGCGGGAGCGATGATATAACACGCGAATCTGTATTTTTAAGAAACGGTAAAAAATGGGAAAATTTATACTGGTACGGTTGCAATCATTGCGGTTGCGCCGGAAAAACCGCAAACAATATAGCGGATGCTAAAGATAATTGGAATAACAAATTAAAGAGGGAGGAAAAGTATGGATGATGTATTTTGCCCGGAATGTTTAATGCCACATAATGAATGCGAATGCCATTGCCCTGATTGCGGAAATCTTAACAGTCATTGCGAATGTGATTTTAGACATTGAAGGCAGAAAAGCTATTACAAACAAGTTGGAAAGGAGTTAAATAAAAATGCAAAAAGATGAAAATGGTTTATTGTTAGATACAAAGTATATAAGGGTATACTTTAACGGTTTTGGCAGTTGGCTTTTTGGTGTAGAAAACCATCCCCGCATGAAATGTTTATATATATTGTTTCTTTGTTTTGGCATTGTATTTGATTACAGTCAAATAAGGAATGTTAAAAATGAAAGAGACATCGCTTAACGGAAATAAAAAGGAGGAAAAAATATATGAAAATAGGAAAAAAAGTAAAAATGGTTAATTGCCTTGAAGCGGAAATTTATAAAGACCGCATATGGGTTACTAAAAGTGAAACTTGGCAGTTAGGAAGCGGCGAATGGGTTGTAAAACTTGAAGGGTATCACGGCGGATTTGCAGTTAATAAATTAGAGGTAGTGGAATGAAATATTACTGCCCTAACTGTAAAAGCGAAATTACTACAAGATTTGATGATAACCCAAAAGATTGTTATATATGCCATGCCGATAACAGTCTTGTACAAATTCCTGAATTTGAAACTCCATCACAATATGAAAAACGCACAGGGAATAAGTGGAACGGCGCGGTATGGTGGAGATTTAGAGATACAAAAGAATGGCAGTGTAATAGAGTGTTTAAACCCGGCAGTGTAAAACTTCAAGATGGTACTAAATATGTTTTCGTTGAACTTTTATGCGCCGCCTCACCCGAACCGCCGCCTGATGATTATGTGCCGGAGGTGGACGGATGAAGAAAGTAACAGAAAATATTTTTTGTGATATTTGCAATAAAGAAATCAAAAAAGAAAATACACCTAGGGCTGGTTATAATGTCAATAATACTTTCACAATCCAATATTCTAATCCGGGAAGTAGTGGTACATATTCTGACATATGCCTCGAATGTACGAAGGCATTAGAACTTAGTTTTATCACTATAAGAGATTATGAGCGCAGTATTAAGGAGCAAGCATGAGCGCAATACTTGAATTAAAAGAAACGCCGCAGTCGTGTATGGAGTGTGATATAGTGCAGAAATTACAAACATCATCATCGGTTAAATTTATATTCTGCGGTCATGCAAAAAATGTGGTTGATGTATCAGGTTGTATTAACACCCGCCACCCTGGCTGCCCGCTTAAAATAACGGCAGATAATCTGCGGTGGATAGAAAAATCGGTTGATTGCGAATCATTATACTATTGCCCTAGTTGTAAGAAAGTATATCTAAGAACATACAAACACTGCCCTTCATGCGGAATTAAACTTTTACCGTCAGAGGATAAATAATATACGTGATTTAATTTAAAGGATATGAGGAAAGAATAATTATAAAATTATATTTGGGAGAAAATATGGAAAAGGATAGTTTTATATTTTACAGGAGTTTTGCGGAAGCGATAGACGATCTTCCCGATCAAGAACAATTAGCTCTTTATAGGGCAATAAAAGAATATTCCCTTAACGAGACAGAAATAGAGTTAGAAGGGCAGGCTAAAACGCTTTGGAAATTAATTAAACCTCAATTAAGCGCGAATAATAAACGGTATAAAGACGGCGCAAAAGGAGGCAGACCGTTAAAAAATAACCAGAGGTTATCGGAAGAAGAAACCACTGGTTATGAAACTGAAAAACCTAATAATAATGAAAATGTAAATGAAAATAATAATGAAAATGAAAATGGCGGTTTTTCTAAATTTAGTTTTAGCTATATCCCTCCAGAAAGCCAAGAAGTCAAAGAAGACGCTACAGTTTTGTTTAATAAAGCCAGAGAATACTGGAATGAGCTTGGTATAAAACCGGAATGCAGGGATATTATTATGCGTCACGGCGATATACCGGACATTTTACAAACATTTTTTAAATACAATTGGCAGGAAATCAAGAACGCTATTAAAAATTTCGCATGGCACAGAACGAAAGCGGACAGAAATTATCACGATCCGCCGCCTTACGGCTCTCTTGCTGGATTTTTAAAGACAGGCGTGGAGAGGTATTTCGACGACAATGCGCTTGACCAGCAGTTTAAAAAAGCCTTGTCTCCAGATGCGCGGAAAGATCAAGAAATAAACGAATCGCTTGAAGCGGATCGAATAGCCATACAGGCGAGAAAAAAAGAGCATGAAGATGCGAAAAATAACGCCGTCAATCCAGACGAAGTTCCATCGCTAACCGAAATATTAAAGCAGACGAGAAAAAATAAGGGGGGGTATAATGGCAGTAATTAAAGGTTTTAAGAACTACGAAATAAACAAAGATGGCTCGATAATCAATTTAAAAAACGGTAAAAAGTTAATTCCGTATCATCACAAAGGTTATAGCAGAATCAAATTAACAAATGACAAAGGCAAGCGTATTGCATGGCGTATAAACCGCCTTGTTTATGAAGCGCATCTTGGAACTATACCCAACGGATACGAGATTGACCACATTGACGGAGACAGGTCAAATAACAATCTCGACAACTTGAGAATGGTGACACGCAAGCAGAATATAAAATTAAAAAATTATAGAAGGGGAAAGTAACGTGAATGAATTTACATATTTTTATTTATTAATCATTCAACTCAAAAACAAATTAATCTCCAGAGAATTTTTTATTAACGAATGGGGGTTGCATCAGAATTATATAAACAGAATTCATCTTGAATTAAATAAAGCGAATAATAATTCTGTTGAAACCGGAGAATAAAAAATGAGAATACTTTGCACAGGCTCGGGAACATACACATGTCAAACCGATAAAGACCTTATTGAAGGGCGTTATTACGAAGCTGTAGAAGCGGACACGCCTACAGAACGGCAGAACCGCGCATTCCACGCGCTGTTACAGGAATTTTGGTCAAGCGGAACTCATAGCTATAACACAGGCAATTTTGATACATTTAGGAATTTTATAAAACGCGATCTAGGCGCAGGCTTTGAAAGATTTAAATATGTCGAAGAAACAAAGAGCGGTTTGAGATGGGGGAGCTGTGAAAACAAACTCGATATACCGATCAATGTAGCCCGTGATGAACAAGGAAACCCTCTTGCCGCAGGTATATTAAAAAGCTGGTCAGATTATACAAAAAAAGAAAGGAAAGAAACTATTGACAGACTTATCAGCACTATGATACAGTGCGGAGTAAGCAGTAAAAAGTTTGATGAAATAATTGACGGCATGAGGAGTGACGTGTACACAGACACAACGCATCAATAAAATTTCTCTTTAACAAACCTCTTATAATAAACATATCCGCGCATCTTATAACACCTCTTAACGCACAGGAGCATCAACATGTTTATTGACGAACAAGATTTATCCGATCTCAAAGACGCGCGGGAACTCATAATCCAGACAGGAAGCATGTTAAAACATAAGCTTACGGTTTTAGAAAAGAATATCGAGCTTGTAAATAAAGCCGAAGGGCGTATAAGCAAAATTATTTATAAATTAACAGGGGACGAATTTTATAAACCTGGGGAGGGGGATAAATGAATTTACCTTTATTAACGGCGGATATAACGGTTGATGTCGCAAGAATGTCGATTCAGCACATTATAGTAATCTGTTCATTTTTTCTTATGCTGATAACAATAATATTTATTAACGGATTTTCGATCAGGCTTGGAGACAAAGAAATAAACATAGGCGGCGTAACCAGGTTATTGGCAAGAAAAGATGAAGACATACTACTGAAAGAAAACCTGCACAGATTTTCAGAAGAAGTGGATCACGATGTCAACGGGGAACTGTATGATCTGGTTGACAACTTAAATTATAAAATAGAGGGCATAGCGTTAAATGAGCATTGTTATTTCACTTTTGAGAAATTTATATCGATTGTAAAATCAGAGCTTGAAAAGAGAGTACGAAGAAACAACTTAAAACAAAAACTCGCGAAAACCAACCGCGATAATTATGTAAATTCCCTTATGAGGAATATCGAATCTCAATACGAAAAATTACAGGCAAAAGTTAATAATTTAAACTGCGGGGAAGTTTACGCGGATTTTTCCGTAATAAAAGACGCTGTACGCAATATCTTATATATGTTTTTTGACGGTTCAAAAGCAATTTTAATCGAAGGTTGCAGGAAAAAGAACAAAAGGTATAACGAGTATAAATCTAAATTTAAAACTGCGTCTGCTAAAAAATCCTCATGCGAATATCCCATCGAAAAGAACGAAGGGTATATCAAAGATTTGGAATGGAGTTGAATATGAGGCAAGGCATCCAAACAGGATTTCCGCACAAAGAACTTAGAGAATGGGGTTGTTTTTTCTTTTCATTGTGCGCATGGGCAAACTTAGCTTTCGGCAAGGAATTTTCAGATGATTACATCATCGAAAAATGGGAAGAATATAAAACAAAAAAGTTCATAGATTGGAGGGGAAATACCCGGCACTGGATTGAAAATTGCTGTTTAATGCACCCCGCTTTAATTTTTAACGATCTTGCGGATAAACCGGGTTATTTCAAAGATAATCTTATAACCACAAAGATACCGGAAACAAAAAGATTTCCCGTTTTTTTTGAAAGGCAGTCTCCAAACGGTTATGATCATTTTGCATTAGGGCAGGTTGTTAACGGCAAGGCAGAAATTATTTTTGATAGCTGGAATCCAGCCGCTGAAAAGCGTGGATTAAAGATCACTAATTACAGAGCCTTTTTTTAAGAAGGAAATATGTTCAAAGAAGGAACATTATGTGTAAATATTTTATGGTTTGTATTAGTATTTTGGCTTTGTTTGTCAACTGTGCTACAGGCACAGGAACAGAAAGACGAGTTGAACCAGACCTTGTTGCAGAGCAGCGAATTGAGATTGAACGGCAGCGGCAGTATATTAACGAACTGGAGCGAGCTTTACAGTCAGGGATTAATGATTTACGAGCGGCAAGAGAACACCTTAACAGCCTTGAATCAACGAATATCGAGTTTAGAGTATGGCTCTCAAGGGTTGATGAGTTTGTCAGAGAAATTATTAGAATCCAATCAGAACTTGAAAGAGTACAACGAACAGATAGGGGAGAGAATGCAGGAGAAGGACGAGTATATATTTTACCTAGACCAGACACTTGATGAAAAGGATAAAGAAATACACAAAAAAAACATCACTATAATTAAAATGACCATTGCAATTGTAATATTCAGTATTTTAACCATATTTATAATCATTTTACTTCTTAAAGGCGCATTAACTATCAAAGTTATATAACCTATGAGGTAATATGGGAGTAACTAAAGATAAAGCAAAAGTTCAAAGGCAAATATTCTGTATCGAGTATTTAAAAGACTGGAATGCTACAGAAGCAGCCATAAGAGCGGGTTATTCCAAGAAATCAGCTTATTCAATGGCAAACGAACTATTAAAGAGACCTGAAATAAGAACCGAGATAGCCGAGCAGATAAAATCTATTATTGAGAATGCAAAGATACCGCTTGAGAAACAAATACTTGATCATTGGCTTATACGTGCATTTTACGACATAACAGATATAATTGATTTGGAAGGTAATTTGAAGATTAAAGAAGGACAGAGTTATCAGCAATTTGAAAACGAACTCCGAGAAAAGGGTCTTACTGCTGTCATTGATGGAGTTGAAAAGAGAATAAATTCAAAGGGTGAAACTTATATCAAATACAAATTTGCGGATAAAGACGAAGCAAAAGCAATGTTGCAGAAATATATCGGTATGATAAAGGAGCAACAGCCGCAGATACAGCAGAATAACACCTACATAGACCTAAAAGCATTGATATTAAATCAAGCAAAGAGCCCAAAAGAGAAGGAACGGATAATTGCAGGACTTGAGAAGTTATCAGATTACCAAGAATGAAGCGAGAGAACTTCTTTTTTCTTTATCTCTCGGTCATTATGCCAAGAGTCTAGGTTTAAAAGATTTGTTTGCATGGCAGGAACGAGTTTTAAAGAGCGAACACCCAAGAAAAGCCATTAACGGCGCGAGGCAATCAGGCAAGAGTACAATTATCAGCACGAAACCGTGTCATAAAGCAAAATATAAACCTAAAAGTTTGTCTATTATTATGGCACCGACAGAGCAACAAGCATATTTAGATATGGAAAAAGTAAGGGAATTTATAGGCAATGATAAAACCTATCCAAAAATTGAAAGAGACAGCGACAGGCTTATAGAGCTTAGTAACGGTTCTTGGATAGTAGTAGTGCCAGCAACTGAAAAAGCGGCAAGAGGTTATTCCAAACCTGATTTAATAATACTTGATGAAGCCAGCCGAATAGAGGAAATCGTTTATAAATCAGGTGTAATACCGATGCTTACAGATAACCCTGAATGCGAGGTGATAGACATCAGCACTCCGAACGGAAAACAAGGATTCCATTTTAACGCTATGAACAATCCAAAATGGGAGAGATACGAAATAAAAAGCCCGTGGGAGGTAGATGAGATTAATTTTACGTTATATGAAGCAGAGCCGGAGGAAGAATATCAGAGGAAATGCGCGAAAAAGGGAATAATCGGATACTACTCACCGCGGCACAGAAGGCAAGAAGAACAGGAATTTAATCTCGGCGAGATGGGAGTACAAATGTACAGGCAGGAATACGGAGTGCAATTCATAGAACCGTCAGATCAAGTTTTTAGTTATGATGAAATCGAAGGAATGATAAAAAATAAAATAAAACCATTAGACTTAGAAGAAATAGGAATTGCAAAGCCCTTGATAATTTAATTATCATGTGATAGGATAAGCGTATGGAAAGAAATGATAAAGATTTACCGCCGACAATAATTCTTATAGAACCAGCACGAATTGAAGATATACCAAAATTTTTAGCAAAGGCAATGGAAGAAATGGATAAAAAATTGTTAAAAGATGCACAATCAAGAGGTGATTTGTACACGAGTATATAGTTTGTTCAGACATAGGCAAGAAGCGAGACGCTTTCACTTTAATGATATTCCAAGACAACGCGCAAATACTCGATGGAAACAAAACCCTACAAACCCCCGACAAAGTAATCCACTATTATGACATCGTAAAAATCGAAAAGTATCACGGACTCGGTTATGAAGAAGGAGCGGATCGCATTGCAACTGTAATGCAAAGCCCTCAACTAAGACTTAACACAGACCTTTTAATAGACGGCACAGGAATTGGAGACGCAGTAGTAGAACTTGTCAGGAAGCGCAATCTGTTTCCTATACCGATTATTTTTTCAGGCGGAAACGCTCCGATTGAACATTATGCAGAATTCGGTAGCGTCTTTAAAGGGCAGAATAACACCCTTGCAGGCGTACAAATTGTAGAGAACATCAGTGTACCGAAGAAAGATTTGGTTGATGCAGGCAAAGTAATGTTACAGCAAGGAAGGTTGAGAACAGCGCCGGGGAAATGGAACGAAGAATTTAAAAAACAATTACAGGGATTTAAAGGCAAATTAAATGAAAAGACCAAAAACACTATTTACGAAGCTGAAACAGAAACATTGCACGATGATTTAGTAGTGGTGTTTTTAATGGGCGCATGGTGGATAAAGAACCGCAGAGAAAAGGGAATTAAAGAACAAACAAGCAATGAGAACACAAGCAAAGGATGGGAACCGGATGATTATATGTAAGGAGACATTATGCTAGAGACAACTTACGACAGAGAGATAAGAGAGAGAAAAGAAAAAGAGCTTGATTTTAAATGCCCGCCAATACTTGCA
>Ga0209755_10007406_pt1 | contig 11896 bp, 5 predicted proteins | sample TergutCo191P1_FD_187301 | JGI IMG/M metagenome (GOLD analysis project Ga0209755, IMG submission 187301) | Cornitermes sp. P1 segment gut microbial communities from Petit-Saut dam, French Guiana - Co191P1 (SPAdes) (version 2) | ecosystem: Host-associated > Arthropoda: Insects > Digestive system >...
CACGCATTCCTGTATAACTGATCTGAAAGTCTAATCACAACCTGAAGATGGCCCACATACAGGGCCGAAACATGTAGGTGTTGTATTCCTCCTGTAATACTAGATGCAAATATAGTTGTGTTTGACTGCAAGTACTAATACACCAAGCTCATTGCTACTATAAAATGAAAGTTTAATAATTCATGTAAATCCATCAGATTCTGTTACTATGGTGGTCACTGTTATTGGGTATGATAATAGACTAATACAGCAGATTAGATGGGAAATACAGCACTTCCTGAGTCCAATGTCTGGCAATAGAGGACGAAGGAACAATTACTAGGTGCAAGTTCAGCTAAGAACACAACATCAGACCTATGATGGATCACTATAAAGATATGGGGGGAAGGGGAGGGAAGGGAAAAAATGTAATTTGTGAAAAGAATTGTGCACACGGGTTTTAATTGAACAAACAATAAAGTAATTTTTTCAACGGCAAAAGATGCCCCCTTACAGCTGCATAAACACACATACTTTTATATGGAACTGTATTCTGCATTAATTTATTTAAAAATAAGTTTTCAGTTCAACCATTATTTATGATGGCATGAGGTTTTTTTGGCTTAGCATGGACATTTAAATTGCTACCAAGTAAAAGCAGAGACCAGCATATGGTCTTTTAGGACAACAGAAGCTAACACACCCTACACATAATTTTTTTAAAACAAAAACAGTAGTTCTGTATCATTTCATTCCACTGTATGTGGCAATTTATCAGGATGTGATGGTTATTTGGTCAGTGTGTAATGTTGTGTCCCTTCTGAGGCTTTCAAATGGAATATGACAGGGTGAATATAAACAATGATTGTTAGGAATGTGGAAAAAAATGCCTAACAAGAAAAATCACAAATGGGGCATCTGTACTATGAACAGAAGTGCCAAACATGGGGTCATACACCAATAATGTAGCAGTATTTCAGAAACTTATTTTGTGTGTGTGGGGTGTGTGTATAATGAATTTCATAAAATGAACATTAAATGTCTATTGTGATGCACATTTTCAAAATCACAAAATAACAAACACCGCTCAACTTCCACACTATACAGCATCATCTCATCAAGTTCTGGACGGAATGGAAGACAGCAAAATTTAGTGTTCAAAGTAACACCTAGAAATACAAATCTTTTTCATTCAGGCAAAATAGTAAGGTTCAATCTAATTAATTCAGTATTAAGTTTGCATTAACTTTATTACTTACCCTTTTGTGAGTTTCCTTGCACAGGTGCATGAGGCGCACCAAAAGCAGGCGGAGGCAGAGGATTACTGGAGCTTGCAAATTGCACACCCTGACTGTGTGAACCACCATTCAAGTTTGGCAGCAGCGACCTCACATTTTCAGGCCATTCCTTCATTGTGAAAGATTCGCTTGCAGTCTTAGCAACACCAGCATGGATGGTACCACCACCACCATTCTGTAGTCCTAGAGTATGATTATTTGTAGCACTATGACTTCCGTTTGAAGAAAATAAGACTGACTGCTGGTTTGACCCCTGCTGAGAATTTAACGAAGACGAGTGTGCAATATTATTAGGCAGGTTGGATACGGTTTGAGGAATTGGAGACGAGGAACCATTATTCGATGAATTGTTTCCCAGACCCATGAACGGAAGAATTTTGCTACCTGCAAATAAATAAAAGGTACATAAGAACAGAATCCTAACTTGTTCCCCTTTAACTTCCACATCTGAAGACATTCAGAGTCACGAGTTGCATCGTAAATAAATCTCTCTCTACCATAAACAAAAAAGGGTGGGGAAAAAGAACATTCATTTTTTTAGATCATTCAACATATTATCACCTGAACAGTTTATAGAGCACAAAATGAGGTGAACATGAAGGGAGTGGGGAGTGTGTGAAACAACAGCAGCATGTTTTGAGACTATCTCTGCATCTGAATGAAGAAAGCAAAGCAAACCATCCAAACTTTCAACACAGATGGCTTGGCTTCAGAAACAAATTACACCCCAGTATTAACAACTTAACAGTAACATTCAGGGCATGACAGAAAATACTAGTGCTTAGCAAAGAATGTAAGTTAAATAAACACGCATACCTTTTAAAATTTTTGTTTGTTTAGTCCCAGGTGCTCACGGTAAAATACAACAATAAATCCATATTCTAAATAAAAAGATTAACTCCAGTGAGGTGCTCATTTTGTGCACCCAATGACCCCATAAAGCAAGGACCATACCAAAAGTCATGAGCACATTAATTTCACGATCAAGCAGATCACACCAAGTAAGTCAAATCTACAAACTGTATTCACTTTTCTACAAAATCCCCATAACAACTTACGCACTTCTGCCTAGATTTGAAGATCCCACTGTCACATAACTCAGTTCCAGCAGTTCAAAAACAAAAACAGCTTTCTCAACAACCTATGGCCTGCCTTACATTTGATGTTTTATTAATCCAAACAAATGGAAATCTAAGGGGGTTACATCTGGACTGTAGAGTGGATGTGGATGAAGTTTCCACCCAGTCAAATGAATCCTCTCCATGCAAGATGCAGTATAAAGATATGTTGCAGGATGATCCTTTTCTTCCCTGGACGTTCTGTCATGACGTGCACAATGAAGCTCCAGAAGTGTCTATAGGTAACAAACAGCACTCATGGGTTTCCTTTGTGCCAAAAACTATCACTGTGCATCCTTCAGCATCCAAAAAAATGGTTCTCATGGACTTACTGTCTGAGGACACTGTTTTCATATTCTTTTTCGTGGGAGATGCTGTACGATGCTATTCCACCCTCTGTTGTTTTGTTTCTGGATCAAAGTGACGGATCTAGCTTTCCTTTCTACCATCTCATGAAGCAGAGCACAGCATCATCTGCTTTTTTGTCAAGTGTCGCTTATCTCTACTGAGCTCATCACTTTTTCCAACTTTTCCCTTGAAGTACAGCCAGCTCTTGGCCAAGCATAATGGGGCTGATCAGCAACATCTGTGTTCCCATCCTAAAATGTTTTACCTACCATCTGACACTGTTACTGCCCATGCAGTGTCTTCATATACATGTTGAAATCATGTATGAATATCTGGTGTGAGGATTTCCTCTTTCACAAGAAATTCTATTAAAGCACATTGCCAAAACATGCCCCTGCCAGTCATTTTTTCATGCTGTAGCGTGACCAAAGACTGGAGCAGGCAATGCAGTTTTCATTCTGGTGTGAGATGGCAGATGGAACTACGTCATCATATACCACACAATGCAGCACTGCCTGGCATTTGCTTATAATTCCACGATGCTCATGACTTTAGGTACTACCATCATATTTTATTACATCTACCTGTACACTCTCACAAAATAAGAAGCATATGTATGATGAGTTCTTACTGTTATTTGAAGGCGCTCTTGGAATACCGAGACCAAAAGCATTCATGTGATTTGGTGCAGTTGTAAAACCTGGTGGTGGCAACCGCGTCCTTGCAGGTGCAGAAGGTCCCACTGGTGTTACACTGGAAGATCCAAGTCCCAAACCATCCAACAATTTTGCACATCCAGAGACACTTGATGGTAATCTGAAAATTGAAACTAGCAACTGTACGAGAATTTCTTTTTATACAGCAAATCACAAGAGTGTATGTAAATGGGGTAAGGAAATAAAGCAACCAGTTGGAGTGTGAACTGGGACTGTGGGTGGAAACTCTATGCAAAACCACAACACTACTGGAAGCTGATTCAGTTTTAAGGATGTCATGGAGCAACATGGACATAATTCCAGCAAAACAGACATAAAAACATGGCACATTTACAAAATGTTATGGCAAATCATTGCACCTATGTACCTGCACACAGGCAATAAATTAATACCTGTAAAAACTTAACATCTGAAGTGTTCATGGTGACTAAATACACTGAAATCTCTAACATTATCAGCTGAATCAGGTGAATGAAGTGCAAATCAACGAATATTTCAAGAACTGTCTCTGTTCTCATCATGACAAAACTGATAACAAGAACACAGATGGCTCTCAATATGCTGGGTTCAGCCAATGAAGACATGATTGCAACACGCACAACTGTTAGAAATTTAACTTGCTGAGCTGAAGGTTTATGACACCCAATATTTATGGACAATTTCTTTTCATCACCAAGACTTTTTTGATGACTTGGATGTAAAATAAGAACATGCAGGACAGTATGACCCAACAGAAAAGACATGCCCTGACTTTGGACTGAAACAGCGGAAACTGAAAAGGGGTGATGTAAGGATGAAGACAAGGGGAGGTTTCAGCGCATTAGTTTGGAAGGACAGAGGAGTAGTTTAACATCATGGAACGGTACAACCGGCACATGGGTTACATCGACAATTCTGTTCACATGGCCCAACAGCTTTTCAATAAGTTGATGTAACTTCAAGTGAACCATGAAATTGTTTTTCCAACTTCTGGATCTAACGGCACTCAACAGTTGGATCTGTTATTTTCAAGTGGGGGTAAATGTAGCTGAGAATTCAGACTCTTTGTGGTGAGGAATTTGACTGAAGAAGTTAATAAAAGCCAAGATTGCCCCACCCCAGATTGGTTGAAAGACCAAGTGAGGAAGCAACATATGTTGTGCGGCTTCAGAGCCACTATAACCAACACCATCCAGTGAAATCCAGCAAACTCTGCTGCCATCTTCAGTTGTCCACAGCCAGAAAAAGGGCACAGTGTATAAGTGCACAAAAAGTGATGCAGGCCTGTGCACAGAGTTTCATACCCAAGTAACATACCAAAGCAAATATGTAAATCACCCTGTATTATGAACAGTGTGAATCATAATAAAATACTGATCCTAGGTGCCACAGACCTTCTGCAGCAATCAGAATTATATAAGTAATAAACTATTTACACTGCATTTTATATAATGCATGCAATTCACAGACCTAAATTTCTTATAAAAATATGTGAAAATTTTTTCCCAAATTAACCAATTCATAAACAGAGTGCTATATTTCATTTCCTTAAATTTGGAGAAAAAGCTTACGATAGATGTTCCCCCCCCCAAGAGTAAGCATTAAGAATTAAAACCCCCCAATTAAAAATCTCGGCCAGTTGCTATTGCCTGGAGGGATTTAATTTCGGTATTAAAAGGTTAAGAAAACAAATATATGTCAAGACAAAATACCTAAATACTGATGCTTATAATAAAACAATTTTTGACCACATATAAAAATGACAGCCATACTGTTTATTTAGAAATAACAAACCTGTGATTCTGCTGTGGCAGTATTTGCTGCTGACTGCGGCTGGCAAATGAACCTAGAAGTTTGCTGCCACCAAAAACAGGTGTATGTGGAACCTGATGACTGAAATGACCCATCTGATTCAGCTGGCATTGCTGATAAAGGTGATGTGTCAGGTGGCTCATGGTGCCGTGCTGGTTACGAAGGTGTGCCCGACTTAATATGTCATTTGGAGGCTGCTGCCTGTTCTGCTGGCCTTGGACCATCAGTACCATATTCTCCTTTTCCATCATCTCTGCTAAAGCTTTCTGAGTCTCATGGAAAGGGTCAAATCCCAGTTCATCATCCGTTAATCGGCCACTGTCTTTCGTGGATGTTTCTTCACTGCTTTCTGTTGTGGCAGTAATAAGATTCATTGAATTTCCATCACTATTTTCATACTCCAACTCAATATTTGATTCCATATTCTTTTGCTGATGGTTGAGAAATCCTGGAAGATACTTTTCTTCATCCGAAATGCCAAAATCACTGTTTATAACACCACCATTGTGAAGGTTATTTTCACTATTCACTTTACACTCATCCCCACTGCTTCCTGTATTGAAATCTGAACCACACAGTGTGCTGATTTTGCCCCCCACAGAAGTTACATTTGTCACATTACTTTTGTTTCTGCCAACAAAACTGCTATCAGAATGATTTTGGAGGTGTGAATGTGGCTGAGATTGAGAGTTTAATTGCTTCATTAAGTTCTGATTTTGTTGCTGTCTCATATGAAAGTCTGCAAGAAATTTACTGGTTGCCTGTGATGGTGGTAGTAGGCCATTTGTAATCATATGCTGTGGTCCTGCAATATGGTTCATGAGATTACTGACAGGGAACTGATGATGGTGCATCATTAATATTGTTGCATCTTGGTGAACCAACGATGGTGAACGTGGAAACATCTGTTGAGTCCCATCTGCTATAGAATTTGAAGTCATGGTAGGATTCACTGAATTCTGTAGTGCCAAAAGAGAATTACTTCCAAGATTTCCCTCTTCAGGTTCAAAACCCCTACCAGGATCAATTTTTTGTGGCAAATGCCCACTACTATTTGTATTAACTCTCAAATCTTCATTAAGGTTTGATGTTGAAGGAGGTGGGAATTGAGTCACCACATTTTCCACTGAAGATGAATTATTTTCAAGACTGTTTTTGAAATTCTGGGACTGTTGTTGGTCATTTGATTCAAAACCATGATCAACATTACTGCTGTCTATCTTGGAGCTTAATCCAGAAGGATCTGATTGAATCTGCTGGTTGTTAGATGTTACAACAATACAATTATTCTCTTGGTGTTGTGAATTTGGTGGGTTTGACGAGTTGGTGAAACCGAATGCCGCTTGCCAATCTTCTGACGAGTGAACAGGTGGTAGAACATCTGGCATGTGTGTTAGAGTGAGGCCATTGATTGGCCAGTCTGTTGTTGCTAAAAGTAAGAATAATAGTATGTACTCTTCAGTCTCAATGTTCTCAATACACATTAGATCCACCTTAAAAATCTTAAATTAAAATTAATGGTAGTTGGAAATGCAAGTTATACAATGTACATGTAAAATAATGACAAACAGTAACATAAGAATGACAGATTTTATGAAAACATTTAACTCACTGTGTGGTCAAGGACACAGATGCATGGAAGAGTATTTTCAAGACCAAAAAACTGTTAACTGATCTTAGGGGATTTTGACTTATACTAATGAAAGCAAAAGCATAAGCCCCCCCCCAAAAAAAAAGTGAAACTGATAATAGCAATATCAATTTCTATTGTTTGTGTGTGTGCATGTTTGTACATAGAGCCTATAACAGCATAAGCATGTATGTGTTGTGAGTTCTTTCTCAACACCTCTCTTCAAGTGTTCCAATCTTATTCATCTCTTTCAGATTTTGAAAACAAAAAAACAAAGGGAGCTAGGGTCATCAAGCAAAAGTGTGGACCTTCATCCATTCACATATCAATGAAGATTAAACCATACTATTTCTAGCTACATTATAATGTTCCTGTGGTTAAGGTCAAAAGAACTGGCAAACTACGGTTCACACAAGGCTACTTCTTGTTTACCTTTCTGTACCAAACGTTTCTAACAAAACAGACTCATGAAATTATCTTCAGGTTTTAAAATTTCAATGTTACTGTTATTTACATTTAATGCTGGCATATGTACATAACAAGAATATTATTAGACAAATTTTACAGTTACTGAAAATAAATGGGTTTACTAATATACAGACAAAACTAACACAGTTAACCTTTTAAAGAACTGCATTAAAACAGCCTATAGAAATTCATTTTATATATTTACATAAAACCAGAATTTTTTATTTTCCATAAAATGCCATTTGTTTCACAATTTTACATTTTTCTTTTCAAATAAAACTCATGTGTTTCATAAAGCATGCACTAAATTTTAAATGCCCACCCCAAATATAATAAATGGGGAGAAAAATACCCAATTCTTCCACTGTACACTGTGTGAAACACATAAATCCCTTCAAATTTTTCTAAGGCCACAACTGGAAGTGACAGCAATGTACATTTTGTGTACTTCTAATCCATCACTTCCCAAGGAGGGTTCTACAAAATATCATTTAGGGGTTCTGTGGGAAATCATGGTATAAACAAACACTTTGAAATTTTGAAATGCCACGAAAAAAACCTGACACATACTGCTGTCAACTTTGTCTGGCCTGTACACATTTTCACAGATGATGGGTTCCTCTGAATATTAAAAATTATTTTTAGGGTTCCTCATGGAAGAAATGTTGAGGAACATTGTTCTAGCATACATAATTTATGCCTATCATAGTTAAGATTCCATGTTGGATTTTTATCTGCCAATTTATAGAATTCATGCTGGATTATAAACTGCCTACATTACAGTCCACACAACCCATAACAAGAAACATATCTGGTATGTATAACACATATATGGGCAGAGCATACATGCATGTGGTCTTAAATTTTTCCATCACAAGTTGGAGAATGTACATCCACATTTTTTAACATGTATGAAGGATTGTTCTTATGATGGTCTTTTGGGTTTCCACATCACTTAGTGTATACACGTTCCAGCACATCAGAGGAATATACCGCCTTCACCTTCAGGGTGACTGAACTAGTAAAAGTGAACACTGAAAAGATGAAGTAAAGGAAAACATTCTGGTTATGCAAAATGGTTTTATGGCAGGCGGGAGAAGGGATGGGACTGTACTGAGCCAATGAGGTTTCAGAATTTCAACAATGGGCTTTTTAGGGCCTTAACAAATGGGAAGTGTGAAATACTGTAGACAGTGGCCAGTATTGAGTGTTGTTGCCTCAGGAGGCAGGACATGATTGTACACTGACCACTTCTCACATCATTTCACACCTCCCACTAGTTAACCACAATTCCCCAAACCATACAACATAACCCACATACTTTTTTCCACTGCATCACCAACAGCATCTACTTGAACCAGTTAAGTCACCTTCAAGATGGAGGCAGTATGTTCTTCCAACATGTTAGAACACTTAGTCACTACATATTGCAGAAACCCTAAACATTACCAACACATTATCAAGTGCCACAAAAACCTGAATGATGTGCATCATTTGAACAATGGACCAGGGGTCACTAACATAAGGAGAGAAGAAACAAACAAAAATACTATATAAATCATAAGCATTACAGATGCTGAAATGAGATGTTTAACACTCCACTAAAGCTGGAGAATGATGTTGACTGTATGACAGTACATGCTTCCATGCTGCCATCTCTCCCTCCCCCCAGTACACTTGAACTTTACTTATAACAGAAGTCAAACACACAACTTTGTTGCAGCCACTGCAAATTCAGTTTCATCAGATATGTCTGCTTCATCTTTGATCTGTTATAGTGGATTAAGATATTTTAAATAATTTTATTCTGGTCTTCATGTTCATACAGAATCAAAGCACTGTTCTGGAATTTGATTTCATTGTGTAATCTCAGTATTTTCTTCAAAATCTGCAAATAGAAAATACAATCATGTTTCCCTTGCCCCACCAAACCCAAGTAAAAGTTTCATGTCTCATGTAAAGTGGTATTCCTCATTGTCTAATAAGGCTGGAAAGTAGATATGACTGATTATTTGTAGCAATGGCAACTAATATGATGATGAATGAAAATCTTGTCTGTAGGAGAAATGCCCAAGAGTTGTGCACTGAGAGGTAAAAAGCAGCTTTATTCACTGCACTTTTCCCAACACATGCATTTAACCTCAACACATACACAAATACTGGGAGCTCACAACTGTGAACTGCAACCATCTCTTTTTCAGAAATACATAAATATCTGATACTTGAAAAACATAAAGAACTATACAGTGAATGGGGCCATTAAAACAACCAAATACAAAACCATCATAAATATCAGTCCTTCACAAGTAATATGCAAAAAATGCCCTTTGTTTATTATATTTACCTCAATTCATATTTACTTAAATTTTTAGTCTGCTAAATTTGTTGCAGATGTCACAAGCATATGGACTACTACCGACAATAACTCTCATAAACTATACTGCAGCTTACTGAGAATTTATAACCTTCTGACTTCAAAAATAAAATCTACTTGCACCCAAGGTTTATATCCGATGGTATTCTCTACCGAAAAAATGTAATTTATTGATGTCCTCACCTGATCCTGTAGATGTTGCAGCCAATTTTGTGAAATTATTATTAGAGAAAAATGAATTGTTGTCTGGTTCAAATAATGTAGTCCTGTGACTGCCTGGAAGAATCCGATTTTCCAGTTGTTGCCTTCCATTTGTGCCTAACACAGTACAAGAGGTCCCTACATTCACTATATTATCATCACTTTCCTGAACGTCTGAGTCTGCTTCCACAGTAGGTCCATTTGTCACATCACTTGATGAGGAAGAACTGGAATTATTAGATGACCTTGGAGAATGCTGCAAGTTCTGATGTAGGTCATGAGATGACAAAGATCTTGAATTTGAATGCTGTGATTTACTGTGCACTAATGTATTTCCAACTTCATCCTGTAGGCTGCTTTGTAATTTCTCTTTCGCTTTCCTGCTAACACAAGTAAAGATCATTAGATTACTAAATTCAATGATTCAGCTTTACAAGCACAGCTACATAATCAGAGGCATGTGAACAAACAACATTACAATACTAGAGAGGATCTTCCATTCTAGAACTAGACAGCCAATTTTTTGAAAAAATGGCTCATATCAAAAGAAAGGCGAAAAAGGGTATTGTTAATAATGAATTTTGGTCCTTCTGTGAAGAAGCCAATATGACTTACTACAGCGAAACCCACTTAGGATGTTTAAAAAAAATCTGGCTTATTAAGCAGGATAGCCTCTTTAATGGGTAGGATTGAAAAGTTATGCTGTTTTTTGAAAACTTATAAATATGTGCTGAATCCGTGTAACTTTCAGTGGTCTTAACATATTCTCACCTGTATCTCACCATCCAAGCAGTTTGTCAATACCTTTCTCAGAGAAATGCCTAGATCTTCAGCGTTTTTTGGTGCGAGAGACATTTGGAACACAATCAACTTTGTTTATTATGTTCAGCTTTTCAGATACTGAGAGTGGCTTGCTTTTTATGCCTGTTCTTGACGTGGCCATGTTCCAGGAGGTGTTTTATAGTATCAACAAAGAAGTTCAATGGCAAAGTTAATATAAATTCAAACTCACTCCACTTAAGTATTCAGTTCACTATTAACACTCCAATGAAACAACTGCAAGTTCTGCACTAAAAACCACACTGCTCCATGGTGTAACTTTCCATGCCTCACGGAATGCATCCACAGGTATCAATTTAATGTATTCAACAACCGATGTGAAACATAGGTTGTTGTAACATCGTCCTATCACACAGGTTTTTGATGAGTGTATTAGCCATGTTGATCATGTGACCAATGATTAATTGCTCTACAGGACAAAAACTTGCAAACATACACAATGTCAAGTGAACACAAAAAGGGTATATAAATTTGTGTACACAACAATTTGAATTACTGAAATGTAAGTGTAAAATAGCTGTAATCATAATGCACTTTGTTACAGGACAGTGCAAATTCATCTGCCACCAAATGTGCATGAGAAAACCTAAGACAGGCAGGGGGCAGGATAGCCAAAATGCTATGATTAAAGACTAATTATTGCATGCAGCTAGAAGTTCTGAGAGAAAGGATAAGAATGCTTGTACAGAAGTCTGTCATCAACAGGGGGCTTGAAAATGGCAAGGGACTCAGGCACCACATTCACCACATAGTCAGTCTGCTTCATGTTTTCACACTTTTAACATTGTTTTAATGTATTACATGCGAAACACAACTTGTTTGGAGTTTGATTTTAAGTTGGCAATATCACACTGCTGCTGGACCACAAACAGACCTGTCCTTCAATACTACACCGCAATGTTGGCGTGACATGAGGAAAAAGACTTCCCAGACATGTACACTACAAAATAACATTAACAGCAGAGTGGCTGCAAGCAAAATGAATGATGCAGCAACTATGGTGTTTGAAAAGCAAAATGGGCCATGCAGTCAGGACTGACAAACTGTGGCCTCTATATTGCAGAAGAATTGTGTTAACTAGAATTCTACACCTGCATGCCATGAGGTTACATCATTGTGCTGTGTGAAACTCA
>Ga0209755_10007407_pt1 | contig 11894 bp, 6 predicted proteins | sample TergutCo191P1_FD_187301 | JGI IMG/M metagenome (GOLD analysis project Ga0209755, IMG submission 187301) | Cornitermes sp. P1 segment gut microbial communities from Petit-Saut dam, French Guiana - Co191P1 (SPAdes) (version 2) | ecosystem: Host-associated > Arthropoda: Insects > Digestive system >...
CAGTGATCCAGAGGCTGAAGAATATTCTGACACTGCCATGGAGAGGTCACAGTGCAGGTGGGAATCATTCATTTCCTTGAGGCTGACAATATCATAGAATTTGAGCACATGATGGAGGTTGTCATGTTGACAAAGAAGGTGTATGAAAAGGCATAGGAAAAGGCAAAGCTCTCGAAGATCATCTCTTTCATCACCAAGTCTTCAGTTTCCCCTTCCACCATGTACACTGTCATTTGATCACCCCAAGAACTTCAGCCACCAACAATGACATCATTCCAGTAAACAAACACCCATTCATGTTTTCATGTTTAGTAATTATTAATTTTCATATTTTCAGCTGTTACATGTTTTTTGTTTCCCTGACCTCATTTCTCCTACAACGTCTTAACTTTGCACATCTAGATTTCACCCCCAAAGATGGTAAGGATTTGCTTTACACTGGAATCCTCATTTGAAATTTCAGGTTAGAATCTTTGTCCCATAGAATAGAGTAGAATTGAATTTATTTACATTCCACAGATACTTTTTAGTTTAAAAGTCTTGCTTCTTAACTACCTATCACCAGAATGTTCTGCCATTTTTGGGATTGATTCCCAGGGTATAGTAACATTGGGTAAAGGGTAAAGTTTTCCTTACATATGCCATTAATGCACAGGGGGAATGTCAGTATGGCTGCACTAAATGGAGTCAGGCTCATGCCTGGGTCACTTTTCCCAAGGTAAAGAGCTGCCGGTACCCATTGAATAAGAGGCTGGGTGGGCCCCCAGAGTTGGTCTGGATGTTTTTTAAAAGAGGAAAATCTCTTGCTACTGCCAGAATGCCAGAAACCAAATCCTGGATCATTCAGCTCATAGTCCACTATATGAACTATGCTGGCCAGGCCCTGAGTAATACTGGGAGATCAGGAAAATATTCTGTGGGTGAAACAGAGGTCCTCCTCCTTCCACAGCATAACTTAATTTGGGAAAACTTCAAGATAAAAGCATCATTGCTGATGAGAGTTTTCTGTATTTGCTCATTGGTTTACTTAACCTTCAGAATAATAAGAGAACACACGCTGGTCACCAAAATATAGTGGTGAATGCCCTAGAATGCCACATCCTGCTCTCCGTGTGTTCGCTCGATAGCAAATGAAATGTTCATGCTAAGCAGAAAATCTCAGGCTCCCAGGGCAGACATTTCATGTTTAAATCTGTCATTTTTTTTAAGGTGTGGCATCCCCATTGTACTTCTAAAATATATAATAAAAAGATATATTCTCTTAATGCACAACTTTAATGTAGCAATTGTAGACTGCAACTACATGTTTCGGCCACTTAAATGTCTGAAAAGTAAAGGTTAAAAGTACCGATCATCAAGTAGTACACAAGAAGTATAAAAAGGAATTTATTTTACATACAAGTACTAGAATGGATGAGATTTCAGCTTTACAAAGGTTAATACTTAATATAGGTCCATATATGAATTACACATACTAAGGCCTTTTCAATATACTAAAGCAATATTGTATAAGGTTAAAATGATATAATCAAACAATTATCATATAAAAACCTTCCACGAGATCAATATTATGGGCTGGTAGCAGTTGGACACATGTACAGGCAATTGTGGGTATAGAGATGGCAGATGATGGAATAGGTGTATGGCATATTTGTAATAAAGATGGTGTAAGATATCCTACAGGTAAACATAAATAGGTGTAGCAAGGATAAGTTATAATATAGCAATATACTTATGTTATGCAACACCTTACCTGAATCCTGTAATAATTAGACTGTAAGTGTTCTGATCACATATAAGAAACACTAGATCCAGTTGCTGTATGGACACACATGCACATAACCAATTTGCAGACTACTCACACCACAAAACGTGACATACTATGTATATTCACTCTGCAGAATATATGTCTCTTGCTACTGATTCTTGGAGGCCCAGTGTTAAGATTGGAAATTGGACAGGTAAGGGGAACATAGGTGTGGAGTGGGTGGGGAAGAAATGAGAAAATGGGATGGGGGGGTGTAGTGTTATTTGTTTCCCTTACTGATGATAGCTTGAAAGATTTTACTGGAACAAACTGTTTGTCTGTCACTGGGTTATCAGTTGCTGCCTCTTTATAGATAACAAATATTTCCATCATGTCAAGATGGGTAGCTTTTTCATTAAAATATAGAACTTGCATTGTCTTCTCAGTGGTTTGAATGTAGGACAGTTGTCCGGTAAATGTTGTGCAATTGAAAAGTACTGTTATTCCTTAAAGACAGGTGATGTTCCTTGCATCTATGTAAACATTAAGGATGCTGTATTAAGTGCCTCTATAGTGTACAAGGAGTAGACAGTGATAGCAATAGTATGATAGTGAATAACAAGTTGGGAAGGATGAAAGGCTTCACAGTCTGCTAACAATGGAAAATACCAAATTTGTTTGCATAAAAATATTTTCTTTTACACTTACATATGCTCGGCAACATTTTCATATTATTATTATTATTATTATTATTAAACACCTTTATGCAGGGTATTTACAATTATATACCTGCAACAAACTGTGTTTCTAGGGTATATAGTGTAAGTATGCTGTATTTACAGTTTATGGTACATGTAATTTTTTTATATGTTCATTGTTTTGTACTTTTACATTAGTCATTTCCAAAGTTCACATTTGTGTGCAGTGCCCAATATTGCTTTTTATGTATTTCATTGGTTTTGTGCTTTCCTGGTATGTTGCTCTGATATTTTTTGAATTTGGGATGGTTCCAATTGCCCCTATTATTACTGATATTTCTTTTGATTTTACACTCCACATGCACTACATTCCTATTGTAAGTTCTTAGTATTTTAGAATCTTTTCATCCTCTAAATCACATTTCTGTTTCCTAAAACTGCAACAGCTATTAGTCTACATGTTCATTCCTTATTACCACGGATTATGATATCTAGTTTGTTGTTAGGAATGATTCCTTTGGTTTGCCTAGTTGATTATATAGTATAGTTCCATTTCCTTCATAACTTCCTTTTATTAATTTTGGTACTTGCTCATACCAGTGTTCATTGTCTAATTTTACCCCTACTTCCTTGCATCCGTTCAAGTGCTCTATGTTTTTCTTGTGTATTTATTCCATTTTGTTATGCATGTTGTTTCTGTAATTGGCTTTGAAGTTGTTACATCAGATTGCTTCTAAAGAACTGGCTCTTACTTTTGTTGCTTCTGCTGTTCATTCTGCTGCTGTTCTTATTACCCACCCAATGGATATATGTAACAGCAATTATATGATTTACTTACAGCATTACTGCTAGAACCTTGAAAACAGTGAACACAAATTTGGCTCTCTGAGGGCTCTTTGTTAAACAAAATTCCAGATTTCACATATTATTATCTTTCAACAAAAATATGTTTCCAATTCATTATTTAGTACTCTAATACACTACAGTACGTATAATAAATTATGTTTTTGGAAGTATGCAATTAAGACAGGAATTAGGCTATTACCTACACTTGTCACTGTCAGTCTAACTCTCTGAAAAAAAAAAAATCATGAACAAACTTCATAATTCTCAATGCGCTATAAACAATGTTAATAAAAATCCAACCAGATGCAACAGTATGCAGATATTTATTTCTTGATTTTAAGCTTTCGCCATGTCCTTTACGTAGTACGTTTTCTTTTGGGTAATTCCCCAGCGTCTGAGTTCTAAAAGCCGATGTTTCAGAACCCTCTATTGGTTGAATCTTCAAGGCCCTTGAAGATGGAACCGATAGAGGGTTCTGAAACGTTGGCTTTTAGAACTCGGACGCCGGGGAATTACCCAAAAGAAAACATACTACAGATATTTATTTACTGCAAAGTCACTCTACATGTTTCGGGTGTCACAGCACCCATCATCAGGAATACTAAAAACTGTAACCGCAGCCTCTGGTACAGTTTTTAGTATTCCTGATGATGGGTGCTGCCTCCGGTACAGTTTTTAGTATTCCAGATGATGGGTGCTGTGACACTGGAAACATGTAGAGTGACTCTGCAGTAAATAAATATCTGCATACTGTTGCATCTGGTTGGATTTTTATTAACATTGAATTATGATGCATGGAACCATGAGCTTAAAAAGCACTATAAACAATTACTGTTAATTTGGGAAATGCTGATAATATCAGAGCATTCCAGCATCTGTTAGAATCTGGATGTTTTATTTCTTTAGGTTTTTGGTTCTGCTATTAGTCCAAATATCTGTGGTATAATGCCACATATTCGGTGACCCCGATGAAGTGCCACATATCCATGGCCTGACTAGACAGATGGAGCATCCAACCCTACCATCTGAGTAGCTGAATGATATTACAAGGCTCTACAGTCATCTCACTGAAGATTGCATTACATGTCCTATTTGGTTAGCACAACTTTAAGTCTCATTTGTTCCAATGCATTTGTTACATGTACAAGATGATTAAAAAATTAGGAGCTTACAAACAGTGATGGCAACACTTCATATTTCCAGGCATTTCAAGTTAAATTTCACATTTTTAACCAAAATATAGAAATGTGTATACACTTTAATACCTGGGAAAAAGAAAAAAAAGATGACTTTTATGACTCTGAGAACTGACTGATAGTAAGATGACCCTAGATGAAAGGTAAAGTATCCATTGCTGTTAACTACTTCGAGGCAAGGCAATGTGTTTTGTGTTGCCTTACCGGACACCATGACTGTCACAATAAAAGAATGATAACTACACATAAGTAAGTTCATGGGCATAAATCCATCATAGCAGATCAGGTACAAGAACAAGAGGGGAGGTAATAGTTTCATCTTGGGCATTGGTAATTTATGCCTGGACACATGAATGTTATTGTGATGTTATTTTTTAATTAGCCATGAAGAAACATCCGTTATATTGTTTATTTTGTACATTTTATAAAATCTTGTAATTCCTGTTTTTGCTATTTTGTTGTTGTCGTAACGACAATAGAAATTTATCACAAACACTAAAGTCTAGGCAAAATTCCAGATACCTGGCATACCATTCCCTACAAGAAAAATATAATTTAGGGGCCACATGTTCAAAACTAAAAGTAACATGATTCAATTGCCTCATGTTCAAAATGACACCACAAATTGCAGTACATTGGTAGGCGTGTTTACATTCAACTTCCAGAACAAGATAAAAGGTGTCAGTGTCATACGTATTATAAGCAGTATACCAACAATCACAATTTGTCAACGGGAGAAAAGAAAATTATTATGGCCTTGTTACATACTTGTGAGACGTAAAAGCAACAGAGACAATACCGTAGCAAGTGCAATTACATAATCGTGTTACGAATTACGTCTCGTCCGTTAATAATCATTTTGCTTGTGCGAAACGTTGCACCGCACCCACTCTCTCTGAAAAATACCCGGAAACTGATTTGTGGCCGGAAAGACGCTCATGACCCGTTCCCGATCCCGACAGTCTGTGGTCTCTGATCTGCTTATTGCACAATCATTCAGTGGTAGTGTGTGTGTGAGCGGTTGTACGGAATCGTGTGGCTGTTGAGAGTATTCAATAAAAATGTCTGAGAAAAAGTCTGTAAACCCGGTAAAATACTTCTTGTCTGGTGGGTTTGGTGGAGTATGTACGGTTGTTGCAGGGCATCCTTTAGACACCATCAAGGTATTTATTAGATAGCTCTCACAAAGGTTATGTTTGCTCTTCGGCAGTATATGCAATTTTGAAGATGTCTTCTTTTAGCTTTGTATCTGAATGCTGTGGCCTGTGTAGTATATTAGATGACAGTGTGTACGGAAATAGGGTAGCAATATTGTTTGTATGAGAATAATATATTTCCATCTTGCTAAGAACATGCCTCAAACTCTTACAAACACACAGCCGAAATGTTGAGTGATGTATATAAATCACAGTAGATTTCGCCATAATTGATCGTCCTCACGTATCGCTTGTAGTGACTGTTGTACAGAATTTAGAGGGTTGATGACAGAAAGTACTTAGAATTGTTCAGATTTCCAATCCCCAGAATAATATGGATGCTTCACTATGAAATTAACTTGTTTTCCCTTGCCCTTGTTAGAACATTGGAACACATGCAGGGCCATTTCAGAATCTTTCTGAACTTCAGTCCATTGTGATAGAAACATAATAGATATTGATGATGAGGTACTGTAGGTAATGAAAACCATTCCAGTTAACTCTTCTACCTTAAAGACAATGTTGCACATCTTTTGAACTGTTTAGAAATTCAAAAGAATGAAAGAATAATATACCTTGATAGGTGAATAGGACTTTAGGATTGTAATGATGATGTGAGAACACATATTGTGGAAAGCAAATTTTTAAATCTGGGAATTGTGTCAACTGGAATGATGACTTTGTGGGTTATTTAATAACACTCATACAGTTGCATTGTTTATGTAGAATCAAATGAAATGGTGTGGAATAATGTGAAATGATAACACAAAATATGTTCTGGAGGTACATAGTTCAAATTTCAGCTAGTTTTAAAGCTGACAAAGATCTTTAATAGCCCATGTTAATTTAGAATACTGCAATAGGCCATTCCTGCCTCATTTCTATTTTTGCCTACCCTTTATTCATACAGTTATCTTTCTTGTCATCCACTAAGTGATTGCAACATACCTGTTAATGTGCATAGCATAGTGCTTAACTTTCAGGAGAGGTGTTGGTATCACCTTGATCAGTTGGTTTCTGTCATACCCTGGTATTGCAGCCATTTCGTGACTTGGGGATGGGTATAATGGTATTAGTATTTTAAGAAGTTCAGTGCATGCACTGTTACAATAGTGTAGTAAGGGTGAACCTGAAGAGAACTCTGAAAAATCTGTTAGTATGGTTGGTAATGTGGTTGATGTTTGATCTGGGTACTTTGTAAATACAAGCTATGCCACACCACTGTGCTCAGTGGGAGAAGGTTTTCTGAGAATGTACGTATAATGAGAATCTGTGTTATATGAGTGTAATTTAATGTAGTAAGTTGTGGGTTAGAATTTATGCTCTTTCAGTGACTCTTGTTAAGCGCAACATATCCAAGCTTAGCTTTTGTCTAACAGTTTGCCTGATTGAATCTTATGTATGCCCAGTTGACATGTTGCTCTTCTTCTGTGATACTGAATAATTTAATCCCTTTTCTGCCATAAGTAATGTGCTGCATATAGTTGTAGGAATACCATAATACAGTATTTGTAAATAAAAAAAATGTAACAGAGGTGACTGATTGGCAAGTGTAAATTGCAAGTGTACATTGCCTTGAATTGCTGTATAAAATGTGCTGTCATTGACATAAGCTGTAAGAATTTGTAAACAGAACAGATGGAACAGAGGTGACTGACTGGCAAGTGTAAATTGCAAGTGTACTTTGCCTTGAACTGGTATATAAAATGTGCACTCAGTGACATAAGCTGTAAGGCAAAGAACGTATATTGTCCAGTAATATATGTTTCTTGCCATACATTAAGCAACTTGAACCAAACACCAAACAAACCACATTAGAGGGAACTTCATTTTGTATTTTGTTTGTCAGTTGTAGACATGTCATATACTGTTAATAATTATAGATATTTGCTGTAACCAAGAATGTCATAAGGACCGAGCCTCCTGTGCAGTGTTACCAGGTCTCTTTCCTGGGGTAAAGCAGCTGGGGCTTGGCATTGACTGCCCACCCCCATCTAATGCCCAGATTAAAAAAAAAGTATATATACCTCTTATCCCCCTCTGGGTCTTTGTGGCCTGTTCTGGGGCAAACTTAACCTTTATTTGTAAACATCATTCTAGTTTTTATTTAATTAATATTGGCTGATTTATTGAAATTTCTTTTTAATTTTTGTCTAGAATGTCACTGGGGAAGTTCACAAGAATAAAAGCTGCCTGAAATTAAATGGAACTTATCATTTGTTTGTGTATTATGATGCTAATTTTTTTTGGTGAGAACAGTACTCATTCATAATGTAGGAAAAAATTTGACTCAAGAATATATGTAAAAAAGGTAAACAGAGTGGATTGAATTATAAAGTATGCTTTTCTTAATTTTGGAACAGGTTGGGATAACTCATTTATTGTTATGGGATTTATTGTGAGCTGGACTAATGGGGTTTGATTCCTGTCAGATTCAGATATTTTTGTTTTGCCATCACATACAGTCAACTGTCTGGGTCACACGGTCAACCATCTAGCAGGATCCAGGATCTTTTCCTTAGGGATAAAGCAGCATGGAGCTATATCTGTGTTCCCTTATGTAGCTTCATGGTGTGGTGCAAGGGCATAGGATTTTCTTTTTGCCTTCTGGATTCCAGGTTAAATACAGTCTTTGACCTTGGACATTGTTTCCAAATAGCATGGAATGGAATGGGGATAAAAGAAAAATTATATGGACTTCAAGAAATAATCTTAATTAATTTGTAATGATGCAGATAATACCAGCATAATTAATGTTTGACTGTGAGTAATAATGTGAACTTTTGGTTAGATTGGTGTTGGGGAAGGCAGAGAGTCTAAAACTGACAAGTTCAGGCACTTACAGCATCTAGCATTTGAAGGAGAGAAATCTGATTTTTGTTGATTGTTTGAAGGGGAAAATAAATTTAGATTTTCATTGTTATCTGATTTGGTATTTCCCATACTGTTTCATAGGAGACTTACAGGTAACTAATTTGGAGAAGAGATGCATAAATTGATGTCAGCATTGCAGGCTGGCCAACAGCTATAGCAGCTAGGAGACCAGAGCTTAAACTATACTATAATTTATTTTATTGAAGTTAATTTATGTACTCTGGCCTTGTATATCTGAAGTTAATAACCCGTAGTTCCCAGAGTAAAGTCTATGCCTGGTATGTGGCAGGGGCTGAACTGACCACCCTAGGAGCAACCGTGGTAAAATTACAATCAGTGTTCATAGCATATGTCAGCGGTTGTAGATGTTGAAGACATAGCCATATAATATGCTTCAACTGATCATAGACTAACACTGAGTACTAAACTTCCCACAGCCCACACATAACACTCGAAGCATATGCCTGAACATTTATGAGAAAGAGATGAATGAAGGCAGTTTTGTTGTCATGTGCAGCATGTGGCTGAAAGCATTAGTGGATGATGATGATGATGACGATGATGACAGTGATGATCAGGATTATGACAGTGATACCCGAGAGAGTACTGGACTCTTATAGTGGATTAGAGCCAATACCACATTAATTAACCAATTGACTAATCAACTGTATGGCATACTACACTGTTCATGAGCTGTTACTTGCTTAGTTGGTCCAGAAATTCCATCCCTGCTTTTGGGGATTGAGGTGGTTCCTTATTATGTTCTGAGCCAGTTGAATTTGGTCCATGCACACCTCTTTCCCCCTTTCCTGACGGTGTTTCTCTAAGATCTGTTTTAACATTGCTGTCCCTCCCTATGTTTAGATGTTTAAAGTGGCTTCTTTTGTAAGGTTTACCAACTAACATTCTTTATACATTTATCACTGCCTCCTATGTACTTAATGTCTTGTCATCTCATCCTAATGATTCTAATAAAATCAGGAAACAAGTTCAAGCTCTAAAGCTCTTTATTATGTAATTTTCTCTCTCCATCTGATGCTACATCTTTCACAACTCTGGACATTCCCCTCAGCATGTTATTCTAAGATAGCTTCAGTCATTACAAAGAGAATGTAATAGACCGGACATTGCTTCAGTAGAGCGGGAACTCAAGAAACTATGTAGGTGTGGTATGGCATGGCTGAAGAAATAAGAAAATATTGGAATTTATAGCTGATTGGAGAGCCTATAGCATCAACCACCAGTTAAAAGTAGCCCACTAATTTTGCTAGTGTGAAAATTGTTGCCAAACTCACTGAAGAAATAGTTTTAACTATTCAACTACTAGATTTGGCATTTATGTTTCTCATATGTGTAGCCATTAAAGGTTAACTCATTGAGAACAATTATAGGTTAAACTAGAAAATGAAACAATTTTTACAACCTGCAGAATACACAATAAAGTGAAAATTGTTAGTCTTTGTGTAGGAGTATGGGCAGCTGTTTGTGAACACGTAACAGCAATAACAGTAATCGTAACAGTGTATGTGTGTTGTAGTAAAAACCTGAAATATGTTACTGTGAAATTTTTACTAGCAAAAACTGCAAATCCCTTATCACAGTAGACAAAACTACACTTTTGTGATAAAGGTAAAGCAGTTCCGTTACAGGACCCGAGGGGCCCAGAGGGTTCCAGGAAGTTAAGGTTCTCAGATTTTGTGACAGCAGCACAGGATGGTGGTGGTTGTCAGCGTTATGCACTGGCTGCCTTTACCCCCACGAAATACTCCTGGTACTCATTTCTGTTAGAGGCTGAGTCGACCCCAGGGCCATAGTGCAATCGGAAGGATTTCATGTCAATTGAAAATCCACTGACACAAGCTGGGATCGAACCAGCGACCTTCCAATTTGTAGCACAGCACTTTAACCACTGTGCTACTGTGGTCCCACACTTTTGTGGAAGGAGCTGTAAATTCGTGACGACTTAATTTGCAGTTAGAAGACTTGGTATTTACTGCTGTTACAAAATAAAACTGGTTCTTATGACATCTCTGTTAGTCACAAGTAGTTCTGCAGGGTTGAAGTAGCTGAAGCATTAAGTCAGCTGCTTAATCCATCTGTTACCAAAGTCTAGAATATATAGGGCTTGGTATCTACACACTGATACACCTCCATTGAAATGTTCATATTCATGGCTAAATTGCAGGCCCAGATCAGATTGCTTGGACGGCAGGATTTTGTATGTTAATGCCCATATAACACTTTGTGGCCTTGAATATTGAGGTGGCTCCTAGGTGTTTTGAAAATTTGTAGAAGCCAGCTTTAGTTATTAACCCTTTAATGCGCAGTGAGCCCTTTAAATAGCCGAACAACCACTAAAGTGGCCGGGGGTGGGAGATTTAATCCTGGCGTCAAAGATTTAATTCCGGCTTCAAAGGCTTAAAGTTGAGAGTATTGTGAGAGCACTTATGATGTAATTATTCAGTCATGTGATACATTGACTTTTGTAGGTGAGACTGCAGACTATGCCCAAACCTTCTCCTGGTGAATCCCCATTATACACAGGGACATGGGACTGTGCCAAGAAGACAATCAAGAAAGAAGGATTTTTGGGGTTGTATAAAGGTATGGATACTGGAGGGAAGAGTTTCACCTTGAAATTTTTTTATTACAACATGCAGTTAAAGGAACACATTTTTGGGGTCACAGAGTGGAGTTGAAAATCATTGCCATAGAGCAGGTGTTTTTAGACTTTTTCACTGGTGTACCTCTAAATGAAATTTAACAATTTCAGTGTACAACCAATACATTTGTTTGTATTTAAATAAAAAAGCTGAAATTACAAAGACTGCTGGTGGCAGGGATGTGTTATATAATGCTGCCAGCAGTGTTGCATATTATCAAATATATGTGACAAACGTTTTATTTATTTTTTAAATTGTTATCCTTTTTTAAATTCTGATTTTTGTTAATGCTATGTACTAGTAAATAGTGATTGGTGTACAACTAGTGATACATGTACCACAGTTTGAGAAACCATGCTCTAGAGAAAAGTTACTCAGTTTCTACTTTAGCTGAGATTTAACATTTTTTGATCAGTATGTTGTGAATTATTGTTTTGTATCTGTGTGTGTATTTATTTATTTATGTATTTGTTTATTTGTTTCTCCCCTGCCCCACCCAGGAATGGGCGCACCAATTACTGGAGTTGCACCAATCTTTGCAATTAGCTTCATGGGGTTTGGAGTTGGAAAGCGGATGCAAATGAAGTCTCCCGAAGACGAATTGACTCTGACACAGCTGTTTTATGCTGGGGCTTTCTCAGGAATCTTCACTACTTCTATAATGGCCCCGGGAG
>Ga0209755_10007408_pt1 | contig 11894 bp, 9 predicted proteins | sample TergutCo191P1_FD_187301 | JGI IMG/M metagenome (GOLD analysis project Ga0209755, IMG submission 187301) | Cornitermes sp. P1 segment gut microbial communities from Petit-Saut dam, French Guiana - Co191P1 (SPAdes) (version 2) | ecosystem: Host-associated > Arthropoda: Insects > Digestive system >...
ATTTAAACATTATTTTCCCTTATCTGTACGTACCCATACGCTACGGTTCGAGCCGTCGTCTTGTAATATGGAACGAAACGCCGAGGCGAAGGAATGGCCACTCCTTGTCTTTACGGAAACCAGGTGCAAATGTTTCGAAAAAACATCGAATACGCATAGAATGTATCTGTGCTTACCATTGTATTATGAGAGGGACTGTAGTCCAGCAGATCGCATTCCCACACGTCCATCACGTTCGTCACATTATAAGGATTTTGAAAGAACCGCTTCCTTACAGGTCTGTGAATCGTGCATGCATCTTGCTGTTCTAACCAGTCTGTGACGTCAGTCTTGTTTTCTTAGGTATCGCTGCAGCTAGGTTTTCCATGGTCGCCAAGGCCGATGTTCTGGCAGAATCGTAATATCCTTTGCTAGTGGACATATCAGTATCTATCCCATGTTTGACGTAACGCTGATTCAACACCCATGCTTTAGGACTTCGCTAAAAGAGGGGCGTTTATTTAGGGGAAATTTTTCGATCCGGTGACATTAATGACGCCTCCGGGTCCAGCGTTAGACATTAGTAATGTTTTCTCATATGTCCTCAGATCGTCTGATGTTAAACGTTGCTTGTTTAAATTTTACGCGTCAATAATTCCTATAGACACTCGAACCAACGAAACACATTCATCCTAAACGTGCTATTACTTTCGGTATCTACGAATGCGGCGGAATGGTCAATCTTAAATATATCGCCGTCCTTTCGTATACCGTATTGGGAGTAGAGAAACCGCCTATTGTAAAGGTAGGCACGAGGTAGGCGCTAGCTACGGAGCCTATGTTTCTTCTACCTAACTCTTTTGTACGCTCCTCGAGAAAATCGCCGTCATAAACTTCTTCATCATCGTCCCTGACCGGTTCTTGTTTAGGAGTCTCGTTTATAATCTCTTCAGACGGACGTAAGTGTGTTTGAGAGTCGGCGGCAACAGACGCTGCCGTTACATCCGTCTGCGTCACGCTCCACGAATTTACCTTAATGTTAGAGAGCTGTGTGCCTGTGGTGGCGGACTGTGAGGAAGAAGGAATTGTCGCGGCAGGCAATACTTGTTTCGTATAATAAGCGACCGCCTTTGTCCGTGAATTACGCTGGAGTTCAGCTTCACGATTCTTAGTGCACAGCTTAATCCACTCATCGTGAGGGTGCAGCTTTATGTAGCTTTGGCGGCGACGGGGACGGTGACCTAGTCTAGGAGGCGGTGAGCGTGGTGGGCCTCGCCGAGACTAAGTACATCATACGTATCATATTTACTATGCGGCGATAAAGCTAGCAAGCGTGGGCAGAACGGAAACTAGTAGATGTAGCAAGAAACCCATTCGTTGAACAATGAGTCGTTTCTTTCCCGACAGAGAAACGTGCTTGTCGACGAGTTCGAGGTGGGCGATTTTATGTTTGCGAAGTTTGCGCGTGTTACAACTTGTAAGTGCGATGTTGCAATTTAAGATGTTCAAGACACACTGACTTATAAAGATCACTAGTTCCTTGTCACTGTTAGGTATGAGGGCTTTATGCAATTTTGACTGGACAGACTTGAGTACGTGAAGAGCGTGGTAAATTAACATTATGCTTTTCATCGTCTATATTTGCGTATATCTTGGTTAGGTTTTCGGATAGGATGATGCAGTTTCGAAACCCGAGATAATCAAACCTGTCCTGCGATAGATCTAACAAAAGTTATCCGTGAAGGTGTTCTGTCGCATTCAGATACGCTTTGTACAGACCGTCACTATCTTCGGTATATACCTGCCTCGCAAGATGGTATCTGATTCTCAATACCCAAGTTTTTCAATACCACTATATACTTTGTGTTCAGCGAGATATCACGACAGTACAACACCTGATGAAAGAGGTTTGAGTAATCAGAATATCACTGATATTAATCTTATGGCTGCCTTTCGTAAATAGGTCACATAAGTCATTTGAATAGGCTTCGTTTAACAGATCACCTAGGATTATGAAGCACTGTTTTTTCTTAGCGATGTCAAAATCTGCAGGCACTACCTCGTTAAAACGAACATATTTCGTCCCGGCTAGCTGCCGAGAGGGGACGGCATTCTGCTTACTATAGCACAAGATGACACCACCATTAGATTTATGCACGGTACAGACAGTTTCGAGATTCTGCAAGAAGCGTATACAGATCGACGACTTGCGTGACCCTCTAGGTACGCTCACAATACAAGTAAACGGATGCTTGTATTTGCGATCTTCACACATGGAGGGTCGGGATGTGACACGGTGCTCTCCCCGGGACCTAAACCGTATTTATACCCGAAAGGGACGTACGAATGGTCATGCATTCGTAGCCTCTTGAAGAAAGATATTATGTACCTCTTGTCCTCGGGTTCTGTCTCTATAGCTACCGTTCCTCTTGCCTACCTCTTGCGCTTGATGTAGCGCTCCGTGTGCACATTTACGACGGGTTCACACTTTTCGAAAATCATAGCCCTGAGTACATCGAAATTAACCAATGATGAGGCTTGGTAATTTAGAGTGATGCCCCTGAATTTACATACAGATTTCTCGCCTTCATTTGCGATCACCCTGTACGCGTAAATTGTATGCCTCAACTAACAAATTCAGCTATGTGTTCTAAGTGTTTCAGTTCCGACTGCATGTCCCCCAACTTGACCCAGTTGCGATCGGCCACGTTTCAACCCTAGGCACAATAGATATAACCGAATCGTTATCACAAAATATCGCATTCTCTCGCAACCGGTGGAGATAGCCATACAGATGGATACTAGCCCCTGCGGGGAAGTAAGCACCAATGACGTCGTTGGTGTGATACAGATTCGGCACGCGTTCCTCGGCCGAAATCAAGACAAAGTCATCGCTGGCAAATACCAGATTCGTCACTTCTGTGCCTGACTTGGCCTATATCTCGGTAGAGTTCATGGGGCTCTCTAATAATTTTCGTTCGTTTCCTATCTTTCCGCTCAGTCCAATTTTCACCATGAAGTAGAGGCAGTGTTTGGCCAAACCATGTTTAGTCGTCTTGATTGACTATCTGACTTGCAGTATCCCCACACTCTACCAGAACGATTCTATAAATCTGTTTTCGTCGGGGCGGGCTTCGAACCCAGTCGGGATAGCCGCTCGACTCGGCTTTTATTTTCATTATCGTGTCTATATAGAATGCAAACTGGCCGCCTTCACGCGTTTCGCGGTCTTATCGTGTGACTTTGTATTCATACACCTCGTAGATCTCGAGGATAATAAACCACTTCTCAACGGCCAGCCGAAGTTCGTCAGTTCCTCCTTTCGACGGCAAACTCGATCGCACTATCTTCCTGCATTAACATGTTCACCTTTCACTATGTAATAAACAACGTTCAATCCTCTTCATGAAAATCATGAGACCTGATTTACAGCATGCCATATATCACCTTCTATTCTGCAACATTGTCCCAAAAGTGCGAAATGTAAGAATAATATATATGTGTGCGTGTTTTGTTAATTATACAGATCAGGATGTCAAGTCTGTTGACATGGGCAGGCCAAATCAGACTGCCAATCTTGAACTGCTTGACCGTTGAATTTGGGACAGACAGTTGTACTGAAATATCAGGAACTTCTGGTCTGTTTTGCATAACATCACAGAAGAACAAGTAACTCATTTCCAACATGGCAGAAGTCTGATATCATGCATGTTATTACTAGTTTTTTCTTCGGTCAATAGGTAGGCACACTTTGGCGAGCGTCAACGGTAACAACAGTTCCCCTTCACCAGTTCACGTTTAAGGCCTAGATCATACAAAATATACTGAGGCAGTGTTGTGTATCGGTCCATGTAATACATAACGGAAATTGATACAGTGGGTATGAAATAATACTTATAAAATCTTAAGACTATGATGTATAAAGTTATGAGAGTGTGGTTGTTCAGAGAGTTTTCTTCGTTTTTAAAGAACTTGATCAGCAAGTCAGAGAATACAACAGACTGCACTGAGCAGAGTGCTTGAGAGGTTACATGACACGCAGTTAGTGATGAAACGATTGTCCTTTCATGAAATCTGAAGTTTATTAACCACATAAAAAGAACCTACCCTTTTACCTTATCTTGAAATACATAGCTAGATTTCACATCTACATAATCTCATCTATAAAATCTACATTAATATTATCCTAGAATCTGTGACTAATTTCTCACAATTTCGCCTCTCCCCTTACTTATATCAGGTCTTAGATTTTTGTAGGTATTTACTGATAAAACCTTCTACTAATTGTCTCCTTTCCATTCTAGTCAATATCACAACACTTTCCCAATATTCCCTCTTTTAACTGTTATCACATTAATTCACAGGAAAATATCAAGAACTTTAAAACCATCACTGCAGTAAAGCTGTAAATATTTTTCTTTCTATATTCTCTACTGCTACATTCAGTCCAATTAATGAATTCAGTGTTATCACTGGCAGTTCATTGCAATACTACCTGACAAATTTAACGCTTATGTACATTACGCTAATACCTGAAATATTAATATCCATACCATTGCTCAGCTGGTTAAATTCAAGCTTCTAAAATCACAGGCCTATATTCAATCCCAGGCCATTTCATGTTGGATTTGAGGTGATAAATACTATTGCAGTAGGTAATTATCTACCTCCGGGGTTCCTGTTAGCATTATTCTGTACTACTTCATATTATAAATATTCTTTTATTTACCTGCCTTACCAAATATGTGTCCATAAAATTGTGTGACTATAGTCTAGGCACAAGTTTCCACTTACACATTGGTGTTCACATTTTGAACAAAACCATAAATGAAAACACAAATACATAATTATGCACTTAGACACATACGAAGACAGATTGCGATAATCCGATCAGGAACAGTCAATTATGTAACCTTAAGAGACTTCTGAATAGCATTATCAAGATGAAAATATCCATAATATTAACCTTTCTGCACCATAATTAAACGCACACTTTACCCAGTAAAATACCAGATCTTAAATGTCCCATCCATTTCGTTGCACGTTATCAGAAGTCAACTTTGCTGGTCATTCACTTACTCGGCATAACACTGCCACAGTGACTATTGTCGTCTATTGGCGGCAAAGGGTAAAACATTTTGGAAATATATTTCGTGCATTTTTCCAATTAAATAAAGTTCACATAATTTTGTTCTACAATGAAAAGAGTTACAGAATTTTTATTGATCTAGCAAGGTATGCTGAACAACGATTCAATCCGCATATGAAGTGCATCAGGTGTAAGTGGTTTCCAGTAGTTTGTACCTTATTGTACTCACAATTCCTCAAGGTCCGATAACTTTCAGTTCTGGTACAGCAGCTTTGAGATTTTTTTACATATTTATGCCACACATTATAACAGTTCTTCAAGAACAATTCTCTCAGGTGTGGAAAACGTGAAGGCACTAGTGTCAAACATCCTTCACCTACATAAACAAGATAATGCAAGAATTCAACAAATTTGCTGAATCGCAAACATTCATGGTTTATTTGACTTGAAACACGACATATTTCTAGTGCAATAACACACCACATACACAACATAAATTGCAGTACCGCTATTGCAATAATTGATATGTCTGAATTGAGGCATGATTTTATTTATAGTGGAGAGAGCTACGGAAAAATAAAAATTTTTGCACTCCCCAGAGTAAAAACCGTTTCATCGTTCAACCAGCGAATCACATTAACACTACTCCGACCGAGTTTGTCAGCTCAAACTACATAAGGCACAAAAAACATTCAATGACAATTCTTTTAAGGATTATACAATCCTATATTACAATAACACTACCTTGTCCTTCATATGGATCACTGCTGCAAATAATAACAGAAAATAAAGTACATGAAATTAAAATATCTTCCCAGGCAGCAGTAGAAATTACAATATTGAGATCGAAAAAGAAATCAAGGTAATAGAGGGAACTACAGAACTACAGACACAATTTAAGCGACAGAAAAGGTGGGAAAATTTTGAAAATGATAAAAGAATATCACAGTAAAGAATGCTAATCTATATTCTGCATGCGAAAATTAATGTTGGGAGTCAGGTATAAAATATACTCTACTGACTGAAGGATACAGGACGGGTCACTGCAAAGATCCTACGAGAAATGGATGACTGTGACGATTATTTGTTTCTTGAACTAGGCCAAGCTCTACAGTGCAGGATTAGAGAAAACGATAAGAAGAAATGAACTGAATTACAGGGCAAATAATATTATAAAGGGGTGGGGCTTTGTGGTTAGTAATAAACCTGCTGCCAGTATAAAATACATCATAGCGGTGTAAAACAAAATTTAGTTTCAGGTTTTTCAAAATTTTCTCACATACCTCTAATGCATTTACACCTGTCAAGTTCAGTACGCACAGCTGACTGCAGTTACCTATCACCATGCTGATTCCAGTATCAGTTACATTGTCTCAACAGACTGCTAATTACTACAAATGTATGCATCTGTAAGTACAAGCACAATGATAAACTTACCACAAATCCATATATTGGCACTTGCACTTCATTTTAAGACAGACTACTACATTTAGATATGTAAATGTGTTATAATTGCTCCTTTTCGCAATTCCTTTCATCCCTTCATCACCCAGATTGGAGAATGACCACAGGTCCAAATACACAACTGAAGTCATGGAAGGTCGATTAAGAAACGTGGACCTTGCTTGTGCAATCACATTGAGACACAAATTGAGACGCGAAGATGTAAGTTCATGTACTGACACGATCCCCGTAACAACCCCGTACCTGTCATTTTGTGACACAGGGAAAACCCCAGTTCCTGAAGCCTACAACGCAACAGTAACATGACGTGTCAGCGAACTCAGAATGACAGCTTAATTACAGCAGCCTTGCAGGTGTATTGATAATGAAATATATTACAGTTCTGAAAACAAAAAATTCAGACAGAAGAGTGGATAATTTGATTTGTATAGGATTTTACAGTTATTCTAGGAAACAAAGCAGTAACTTCGTAAGGCAATAAACACTTTCTAAACCTTACCAACTCACAAAATTTTCAAATGTCATTCAAACAAATACAACTTTGAAAGGTAAACAGTATAATTAATTTTAAAAAGTGCAATCCGTTTTCTTCCCCATTCCAGTTAGTAAAAGTTTGTCTGTGATTTATATATGATAGAGATGGTGAACTTATCCGCATGGAGCTATATTTACATCTAAATTTGCCTACCAATTACAAGCAGTGTCAGTCATTCTCAGTGACCTAGTACTGTCTGACGGTCTTCAGCTTAGTGTATGGCATTCGGAAAACAAATTTTCTGTTGCGTCTCAGTACTATTCACTTTACATTGCCAATTTGGTGGATTTCCTTATCGGAAGAGTATGATGTACATTTAATGGGACAAAACTTACTCATTCATCAATTAAAATGAACAAGGCACATGCTGTTTAACTTCTGTCACACAGTTCATTAATTCATCAGGATTTTCATCTTTCGATATATGAATTCGGTATAGATTTACAAATGATTTCGAGGAAGGAACTAGCTCTGTTTCCACCAGAAAGCTTGAGGAACCACCACATCTATATTCATTGTAGGAACAGAATGATAATTTTCTATCAGTCCACATGGTGTCACAAAACAACACGACAGTTCTCTTTACACACACTGCTGTGAAATCCTCAAATATCACTGAAAAGCTAAGAATGCCATCAGTATCTCTTCTCGGTACAAAAGATAGCTTCTTGTCCAAAATTTGCAGAATTTTTAAAACATATATTTGTTACTAAGTAATAAAAATTAGATTACAAATTTGTGAATTAAGGATATTTTCCTCTGAATAACCCTACATTACAGTCCACATAAGGAACAAAAAAATTTGCGTAGCATAGAACGTTACATCCCTCTATCCAAAATTTACGGCAAAATGGTTATAATTAGTCTGCTAGAAATTGTTTTCATGTTGTAAGGTACACAACATCATCCAAAATAATTGTGCATCATATAATATACCTCATCACTTTACACACACATTTAGGATGTCTGAAAAATTACACTAAATCCACAAAATACAATAAAAGAAGTAATGAACACAGATAATGGATATACAGGTGTTTTCCTGGCTCAGCAAACATTATTCACAAATCCATATTTCTGCAAAGGAAATTCAAAATTATAACATCAAATTACCTGGCACAATTATTGAGGAATGAATACGAAACATTTGTAAGACGTTTCACACACAAGACTAGTGTTGTAAACAGCTTTCAAGTTTATCGATAACATGGATTACATAATCATCAATCGATCTGAACCAATCCAGGTTCAGTTTTTTAAGTCCTGACAACTGTATGCAATAAGGCGGATGGTTTCCCTAATTATTCCCTGTTGAAAAGAAAATATCTTTTTCACTTTGACAATAAATTACTCAATTGCGTAAATTATTAGGCATTATATATGTAACTGCATAAAATTAATACACAATAAGCAGGAATTATATACCCATTACCCTTTCTACATACTTTATGTTCACACCGAGCAGGCACTGTACATATAATGTAACACTGAGTTGCATTTATGGAACCATTGATGCAGTAGTAGGACAAGAAGTATTATATACTCCGAAAGATTTTAGTCTCAGTACTCCAGCACGCAATGCACACTCTCTATATTATCAAATGTGACATGTCAGTCTGTACTGTATTTTTCGACATTATCTACACAATGGCACGATTATTGATAAAAAACGTTACTGTAAATAAAATGTTTTCTTTTTTTATAAATGTTTTCTGAATACTTCTTATTCTAAGAACAGTGTGAGATGAGATGAGATGAGATAAAAATGTACATTGGTCTTCATGTAAAGTACTGGTTATTTTCTCACATTAATGACACTTCATTTTCCAAGCATCTTTTAAAAAAAAAGCACGATATCCCACGTGTAAGCTGATACATTTTAAGCGGTCAGACATGATGAAGGTTTTAGTCGCTTTCACAATTTAAAGAATGCACCTAATTACTGAATGAATTCTGACGCAATTTTTTAATGACTCAGATGGAAGACATTTTCCATTATTATTAAAACACAACATTCAGCAACTGGAACAGTTTCCATACTGTGGTGAGTGGTTCTTGAGGCACATACTTATTTTCACGTTATAGAGTCTGTCATTTTTAGTCAACGAACATATCAGTACACGCCTCTTCTCTCACATTTAAGAAAAACAATATATATCTTTTTAATTAGTCTGTTGCGTACATAGTGCTAACAGTACGTAATTGGAATTGCAGTGTACGGCTGTCACAAATTTTGAATATGAAAAGTAGATTTGTTTAGATATTTTAATCGTTTGGTACAAATTCTATGGGTTGAATAGTCTGAAGTTCGCATTTCAGTGGAGGATAGATTTTTCACAACAATCCATATCAGCCAAGGGGCACACGGGGAAATTAGAAAATGCCACTGGTTCTTTCCCACTGGTGAAGTACCCGGGTCGTTGTGTTGAACACCCATCCACTTTTAATGAGAAGTTTAAAGAGAGAGCAAACGGTACAACTACTCTGTCTGCGGGAGTTTGTGGACTATCGAGCGTGAATTTTACCTTTACCTAAATCCTTTAGTGCCACAATTACATCCCCAGTGGGAGCTGCACACAACTGGAATTCAAATGACAGCCACATAATGAAGGCCATTAAATGCATGTAAGTTAATCTGATGCTAAGCATTTTGAACCTCCCAATACATGACACTTATAACTGACATTAGGAAACAAAACACTAGGAGTACAAACTATGACAAACTATAATGAGCCCAGTCTTGTTGTACGTTAAGACCAAATTAAACAAGCATAACTTCCCAAGGTAGCCCACTGCACAAAATAAAATTGTGTTTATATAACATAAAATACGTACCTCCATAAGATATAAAATTCTCTTCATACATTTTTCCAATGTCGTGTTCGCACGAATATTTTTAAAAACCAACTTCTAGTTCAATGCAAGTATTGCCGATGCATACACAATTTGGGTACCTTTGTGTCTTCTATTTCTTATTAATTTCATTCCCCAGCAGGACATTGCTATATATAATAAATGTATCTCAGTACCAGTGTCAGATTCACAATATCATAATAACGTACGAAAATTGTGCACGTCCCAACTCATTCTTGTGACAAAAATTAAAATCAAGCAAGAAACGACACAGTTCTTTCTTTCTAGAATGGAATGTCTTCAGCAGCAGCAAAGAGTTAATTTTACCCTACCAGAGAGGGTATATAAATTTTAGCACTTGCTTTATGAAAGGTATTACTAAAACAGAAAAAAATCGTAAAATAAATGCTATTTTGTGGAAAATAAACTTATTATGCAGGACGTCTTGCGAATGGATCAAAATATTTTCTTGTCTAAATATATAGAATGTATTTCTATTTGTGTTCTACATAAGCAAACATGGGTCTCTTAGAAGTTCAACACACACATTCTGTACCTCACAGCCTGAAATGTTCAGTTAAGAGAGTTTATTCAGACGTGGAATGACACAGAAATCATCGGATTGAAGTGGAAGTCAACCCACCAGAGACAGGTCCTCCAGATCCGGGAAGATGACCACCATATTACCTATGAATACAGTGCCATTCTTACCCAGCCAGTAACGCTACACAATTATTTTCCTCAGATCACCATGTGTGTGAAACAGAAATTCCATTACATCTGCCGCATCCCTGCGCTCTTGGATGATGAGTAAGTATAGTGTAGGTGCCACTGTTAATACCTGTAATGGAGTGTTTAATAAAGACTTTTTCTCTCCATCAATAAAATAAATTCCACGAGTACCTTATAAAATGCATATTTTCCATAATCACAAAATTAAAATCTTCATGAATATTACACAACCAAGGTAGCTGAATGTCGAAGAAACAAGCAGTACTTTTCCATAAAATATCTGTATTTAATAGACACCAAAGCATTTCTTCCCATAAAACTTGAATCTTCATCTACACTCCTTTCAGATACTCACAACTCACACTTCCCATAAGTGCAGTGCATTACTCTGAGAAATATTAATTCAGTGATGTGTTAGAGTCTACACCACACATATTTGTTTGTGGCACAAGTTATGTGTTACTAATAATCAAATTATATACAAACATGAAACAGAATTTATGTCCTGTTTTTTAAACCGCAATTTCTATGCATTGAAATACACTCCATACCAAATTTTTGATATATCTCATGCTTAATTAATTTTTATTAACCGCTTGAAACTTCGTAAAAACGAATGGGCATTCAGTGTGTGACAAAACATTTACGAGGCATGAAATAAAGTATAGAAGGGCTGACATGCTATTAATGGATGAGTATGACCACCGCTGTTCCAGGATGGTTTAAAACATTTCATCTAAATCATGGCAGTTAAAGCACCTAAAGCTAATTTTTAGGCCTTCATCCAAAACGATTTCACAAAATGCACAAACAATACACCATTGCACTATTTCCTCATGCAAATAAAATCCTCCCGACAATTACTAAAAAAACTTCTTTCATATATATGAAATGAAACACCAATGGAACAAGGAGTATTAAGAGAAAGGTATGGGACAAATGAGAAAATACCTAGTGTGAGTGAAGCATGGAGGGTGCAAGGGAGTACCACAAAACATCAAAATCTTATAGATTACACAAAGGGTTTTGATAGTGTGCAGCATTTAAAAATGTGGAACATCATAAGAGGTGTGGGAATATCCAAGCATTTGACAGTGTTAATAGGAGACCAACAAAGGCAAAGGTTAGGGAAAGATTAGCAGTGGGTAAACAGGCCGCACAGAAGTTTGATAGGCAAAGATTTAACTTGAGGAAGCTAAATGAGCCAGAGGTTAGGGAACAGTATCAGATTGAGATTAGAAA
>Ga0209755_10007409_pt1 | contig 11894 bp, 6 predicted proteins | sample TergutCo191P1_FD_187301 | JGI IMG/M metagenome (GOLD analysis project Ga0209755, IMG submission 187301) | Cornitermes sp. P1 segment gut microbial communities from Petit-Saut dam, French Guiana - Co191P1 (SPAdes) (version 2) | ecosystem: Host-associated > Arthropoda: Insects > Digestive system >...
AGTTGAAAATTTTCGTATTGTTCATTTTGTATAGTTGATAATCTTCCGGCAAGCGCGATATCGCATTCAAGAAGACCGCTTAAAGTCATATCCTGCAAAGGAATGATGTCCGTAATTGAATCGATATCAATCCTGCCGGCGAATTTGGCGGAAACCTGCAAATCGCTTTCCGGCGTTTTCGCGTGAACTTCCATGCTGAAAGGATTTCCGGAAATATCAAAACTGAATCTGTCAAGATCGAGCGTTGTGCGGTCGAATACTTCGCCGTCGTAATGCGCTTTAAGCGCGATGTTTATTTTTTCGACCGACTTGGGAAGCATAGGATATTTAAACATGGCGTTATTAACGGCAAGATTTACATCGGCGCTTGGCATCGAATTTTCGCTGTATGTGCCTTTTACGCTGCCGCTTAAATCAAGGCTTCCTGTTGTCTGCAGGTCGCGGAAATCGTTCATGTAAATCGCGGGAACAAGCGAGAGAAGACTTTTAAAGTCCGTTCTTTCTGTCGCGAAAGAAACATCCAGATTTATATCGCCGCCGCTGATTCCGGCGGAGCCGTTCAATATTAAAACAATATCATTTAAATTAAAACGGTTATCTTTAATAGTAAAAAATAAATTTTTTAAATCGGCGGCGACTGTCGAAACAAAGCCGACATTAACTTTATTCGCGAAACGAACACCGTCCATCCAAAAATCAATTCCGTCGATCGCAAGATTCAAATTTAAATCCACATTTTCTTTTCTCATATCGCCGCGCAGATTAAAATTTAAAGCTTCGATTTGCGCGGTCATTTTATTTTTATCATCACGGAAAGAAGCCTGTAAGTTGCGGATTTCAAACCGGTTTAAACCGACTTTAAATTTAAACGGATCGGAAGGAGCCTTTTCCGCCTCGGCGGTTTCTTCCCCGGGGGTATCTTCTGGAGTTTCTTCGGGAGTTTCTTCGCTAGGTCTTACAATTTCCCAGTTTGCCCTGCCATCCTCGAGTATGTGACCGTTAAGCCGCGGGTGATCGAGCAATATGGATTTTACTTCTATGTTATCCATTCTGATCACGCTCATTAAATCTACGGTAACGCTGAACCTGTCAAACGCAGCCAGCAGTTCGTCATTAAAATCGCCGACTCCGACTACTTCCAAGCCGTCAAGAGCAATATACGCGTTAGGAAAGCTGCGGATAAAAGACAAAGTCAAATCTTTAAATTCGACTTTTGCAAGCAGCATCTTGTTCAATTCTGTTTTGGCAATATCTATCAATTGATTCTTAAAAAGCAGCGGCGCTGTTAATAAAATTACAAAAATCAATAAAATGACGCCAAAAAATATTATTATACCTTTGATAAGACGTTTCATAATAAATTCAGTGTCCTATAATAACCTTAGAAAGTCAAGGTTTTATACAAGCGCAATTTTGAGAAATTTTAGAAATTTTGGCTGTTTTTACAAGTATATAGAAATTGTATTTTAATTTATTTGATGTTAATATATAAAATATGCCAATGTATGCTTATATCAAATTTAACCAAGCGGCATTCAGACATGGCAAAACAGAAGCCGATATAATACGTGCTTTTGAGACTTTTATATATGAAGATCCGATTGAAGAAGCATATAACAAGTATCTTATAATTGGATTTGATCTTAACGGCAATCTGCTGGAAATCATGTATAATAAAATAGACGATGATTCTATTAACATATTTCATGCAATGCCTTGCCGTAAGGTTTACCGGGAAATGATATATGGATAGGAGGATACAATGCCTGAAATGACTGAAGAAGAAGCTTTTGCTTTAGATGATTTATATACAAAAACTACTCCAAAAATTAAAAGAGGCGAGGGGGGGTTCTTTACCGAACGCCGAGCCGGAATGCTTCTGCTTGATGAAAAAACAATCAATATTCTTAATGCTCGTGCCAAATCTATGCACCAAACCCCTTCAGAATTTGTAACCCAGCTTATTCAAAAAGAAATGATTGCGGCTATTTAATTATAAAATATTATTATGCTATTTCGGAATAATCATCCCAATAAACCTAACCGGCAAATTATTTTCTGTCGCATAAACTCACATTCAGAGTTGTTCCAAGAAGAATCTTAACGTAATCATCACGGAGCATTAATCACTAGTCACTATCTCAAACCCTTGTTACAATCATTTTATGCGATTAAAAACGCGCTGTAAAAAACGCGGCGATATAGAAGGAATAGCTTTTGATCTCGACGGAACGCTTTATCCCAACTACCGCTTTAATATAAGACTCTTACCCTTTCTGATTAAAGAATGGCGGCTGTTATCCGCATTCGGAAAAACAAGAATTATTATCCGCAATTTGCAGGAAAAAATTCAAAAAAATATTCCTGGCGGAAAATTTTCAGATTTCGTTTCTCAGTTTCCGGTTTCTAACGGCGATTTTTATGAACTTCAATCCGAGATAACGGCAAAAATTTTAGGCGTTCCTGCGCAGCCGTTAAAAGAAAAAATCGAAAAAATGATTTACAGAGGATGGGAAGAATTTTTTAAGAAGATTAAACTTTTTAAACATGTCAGAGAGACGCTTACATCTTTTAAAAACGCCGGTTATAAATTGGGGCTTTTATCGGATTTCCCGCCCGGTATCAAACTAGATCATTTAAAATTAAATAATCTTTGGGATGCTGTTCATTGTTCGGAAACTTCAGGCGCGCTCAAGCCTCATCCTTTATCTTTTACAAAACTTGCCGCCGGAATGGATCTGCCTTGCGAGAAGATTATTTATGTCGGGAACAGTCATTCATACGATGTCACCGGAGCGTTCCGCGCGGGAATGAAAACCGCTCTGATAAAATGGCCGTTAGCCGTTAATACCGCGCATAAAAAGCCAAAACCTGACTTTTCCTTCAGTAACTATCGCCAATTATATGATTTTATGCTAGAATAAATAAATTGAGTATTAATCAGGAGGGGCTTTAATACTGATGTTTTTTACAATCGGAAATTTAATTACACTTGGCATTGTCGCCTGTGCTTTGCTGCTTTACAGACTTGCGGATAAAAATAACCGTCCGCTCGAGAAAGTTAAAAAATACGCGGAAAAATGCAAGGAAGAGATCGCCGCTTTCGCCGAAGAAAAAAGCATGGCGGTAAAAAATTTCGGCATTGATCTTGACGTGGAAAAAAAAGCCGCCGCTCAGTTAATGAAGAATATCCAAAAATTGAACGAAGAAGAACTCGTTAAAAAAGCGGAAGCAATCGCCCGCATAGAAGAACATATTCACACATTCGAATCTTCCCTTGAAGAACTTTTCGGAATGACCGACAGGGTGCAGGAAAATCTAAACCGCATAAGAGACGAATCTGCGTTTGTCGAAAACACGAGTAAGCGCGTAACAGAAGCGAAAGAAAAATTCGAACAGGTGGAAAAAGCTATAGAAGCCGCGGAAAAAAGCCTGAAAGAAACCGGGGAACGTTACGAGAAAAATACCGCGGAAGCGATCGATGCCGCGGTGCGCGAAGCTTCTGACTCCGCCAAATCAACTGTCATGCAGTTTACCGCGTCGGCGCAGGATATAGAAAAAAAAATCGAAGAACACCGCGAAGCTGTATCAAAAGTCGAGCGCGAAAGAGAAACAAACCTTATCCACGACATGGAAAAAGTAAAAAAACTTTTAAACGATGTTTTTGAAACAGCCGGAAAACGCGCGGATAAGATGGAAGAAACCGCTTTTGTAAAACTGCGCGAGCAGGCTTTAGAGAGAATCAATCAGGTTAAAACAGTTTTTGACGAAAAAATTAAAAATTTGCAGGAAACATTTAAAACAGAACATGTTACCGTTACCGAAAGATTAAAAAATGTTCATGAAAAATGCAGCCTTGAAATAAACGAAATGCTGACAAGGCACAAGACTGCTTATCAGGAATGGGTAAAAGGTTCCGCCGAAATCGAAGGCATGGCAAAAAGGCAGAGGGAAGAAATCACTTCTTCTCTTGCGCATCAGCAGGAAGACGTTACAGGCGCTCTTACAAAGGAACGTGATACGATAAATTCCGCTTTGATTCAGCATCAGAATGACTGGCGGCAGAGTTTTCTGGAAATGAAAAAGATTTACGAAAAACAGCGAAAAGACCTTGATTCAAATTTACTAAATGCAAAAACAGAGCTTAACCAGTCAATTATCGAATTAAAGGGAAGATCGCAGGCTTCGTTAAAACAGCAGCATGACGAACTTGATTCCGCGGTTAAGCTTCATCAAAAAGAAATAAACGCTACAATAACGGAAATAAAAGAAAAAACCGGTTCGGTGTTTAAACAGCAGCAGCAGGAAACAACCGAAGTTATAACAAGATTGAATACATCTCTTTCTGAATTGCAAACCCAGACTAAAACACTCGAAATACAACAGCATGAAGAGCTTACCGCGCTTGTCAAAGAGCTGAAAGAAAATTCGAGTAACGCGTACAAGCAGCAGCAAAACGAAATTGAATCTGTCGTTAAAATTTTGAAAGAAAACTCCGACACAGCGCTCGGCAGACAGCAGGCGGAATTCGCGCTGATAATTAAGGATGTAAAAGATAAATCAGAAGCCGCGATCACGGATCAGCTTGCAGAAATCAATACTCTGCTGGGAGAATTCAAACAAAAAGCGGATGACTCTATCCGCCTGCAAAACGAAGATATTTCGTCTGTGTTACGCGCATTAAAAGAAGAATCAACATCCGCCGTTAAACAGCAGCAAAACGAAATAACTTTTGCGTTAAGCGACATCAAAGAAAAGACAGAATCCGCGATAGTTCAGCAGCAAAGCGATTTAACTGCGGCTCTCGGCGATATTAAAGTCAAATCTGAATCCGTTATAAGCAAACAGCAAAATGAGATAACTTTTGCGTTAAGTGACATCAAAGAAAAAACCGAATCCGCGATAGTTCAGCAGCAAAATGATTTAACTTCGGCGCTCGGCGATATTAAAGAAAAATCCGAACTCACCATAAGCAGGCAGCAAAACGATTTATCTTCGCTGCTTGGTTATATTAAAGAAAAATCAGAATCAGCGATAAACAAACAGCAAAGCGAAATAACTTTCGCGTTAAACGACATCAAAGAAAAAACCGAAACGGCTGTCAAGCAGCAGCACATCGATCTTAACGCAGCTGTCAGCGAAATAAGAGAAAAAACCGAAACAGATATTAATCAGCAGCATAACTATCTTAACGCAGCGTTAAGCGACATCAAAGAAAAGACCGACACGGCTGTTAGACAGCAGCACTTCGATCTTAACGCATCTGTCAGCGAAATAAAAGAAAAAACCGAAACAGATATTAATCAGCAGCATAATTATCTTAACGCGGCGATAAGCGGCATCAGGGAAAAAACCGACACAGCTGTAAAACAGCAGCACATCGATCTTAATGCAGCGATCAGTGAGATCAAAGAAAAGACCGAAACTGATGTTAAACAGCAGCATGACGATCTTAACGCCGCGATCAGCGGGATCAGGGAAAAAACCGAAACAGATATTAATCAGCAGCATAACTATCTTAACGCAGCGATCAGCGACATCAGGGATAAAACCGACATCGGTGTTAAACAACAGCATATCGATCTTAACGCAGCGATCAGCGACATCAGGGAAAAAACCGACACGGCTGTAAAACAACAGCATATCGATCTTAACGCAGCGATCAGCGACATCAGGGATAAAACCGAAAGGTCAGTCAGTCAGCAGCACAGCGATCTTAACGCCGCTGTCAGCGAGCTGAAAGAAAAAACCGGCACATCCATTAAACAGCAATATGACGAATTAACCGCCGCTCTGAAAGATATTAAAGATACATCCGACAGCGCCGTCAGAAAACAGCAAAATGAACTTACAGAAACTCTTAAAGATGTCAGGGAAAAATCCGAAGCGGCTGTGTCAAATCAGAATCAAGACCTTATATACGCGCTTGAAAAACAGCTTGAAGAATGGAAACGCTTAACCTCCGAAAAAGAACACAACATAATTTCAGCTAACGAAAGACGCCTTGAAGATTACGCAAACGCGCAGGCGGAAGTTATCATGCAGCTCGGCTCTCTTCCCGAGGAAGCTTCCAGGCTTGACAATGAACTCCGAAGATCGATGCAGAACGCCGTTGATAAAATTAAAAATGATTTTAATGTATTCGAAAAAGAAGCGAATAGCAGCATGGAAAACGCCGCGACAGCGTTTAACACACAGGCTGAAACCCTGCGCAAAGAACTTGAAGAGATGGATAAGGAACTCGCCGAAATCAGAAAGCAGGCTTACGATAATGTTTCCGATAAAATTTCTTCGTTCGAAAATGACATTACGATGGAACTCGGAAAACGCTCAGTCGATCTCGGAAAACAAATCGTTCAGTGGCAGACCGGTCTTGAAGAAAAACTTGAACTCTCGAGCGATAAAATCGCTACCGAATGGCAGTTAGCTGAAGAGCGTTTCCTGACAGATCAGCGTAAAAATATTTCTGTGTTAGGTGAAAGAGTTACTTCCGATCTTGATGCCGTAAAACATGAAGCGTCTGTTTACGAAGAAGGCATCAGAGATGAAATGAACAATATCGACGAATTGCGAAACGCGCACATGGAGCAGACAAAGCAGGAACTCGGCGAAATACGCCTTTCTTCTGAAAACGAAGTAAAAATTCAAATAGGACATTATCAGCTTTCTTTGCAGGAGACGCTGCGCCAGAAACAAAGAGAACTTGAAAAAGAACTCGAAGATATGGCGTTAAAATCACAGAACATTCATGACGCGTTAGATGAAGATCTTGTAAATTCGCGCCAGAGTTTTGACGAGTGGCAGAATCAATACAATATCAGAATGCGCGAAACAGACACTTCGTTCGAAGATTTGCGGCGTCATTCAAGAGAAATCTCAAACGAGAACGAAGAACGCTTCTCGCAGTTCAGAATGAATATCGAAGATATACGCAAAGAACTGAGCATTCAGAAAAAAATATTCGATCAAACCGGCGTGCTTAAAAAAGATTTGGAAAATAAAATCGAAGAAATTAATGACGATTTAAACAGGCTTGAACACCGCAAAAAAGAAATTACACAGCTTGAATCCGATTTGACGCGCGTTAAACGCCTTGAAGACGAAGTGAACAATAAAATGACGCGCTTTCTCAACGAAAAAACGCGCATTGAACAAATGGAAAGCAATTTTAACAATCTGATAAAAACATCGCAGTCTGTAAAGGAAAAACTCGATCAGATTTCGACATCTGACGATATTCTGCAGACAGTGCAGATACAGATTCGAAAACTTGATGACTCAATCAAAGACACCGAAGAAAAAATCCAGCGCATCGATCGCAAAAGCGAAGCGCTTGAACAGACTAACGAAGGAATCGATCGAAACTTTAAAGCTCTTCAAAAAACCGAGACATCGATTAAAAACGCTGATACTGTTCTGACGGCAATTTCGGATCAGTTCGAAAATCTCCGCACATCGATCGAAACTCTCGCTTCTCAAAGCGAGAAGGCGTTATATGCCGAAGAAAAAATTTCTATGTTAGACGAAACACTGGCGAAAATCGAAAAGCGCATAACAGAAATGAATGTAGCCCGCGAGTGGCTTGCAAGAACAGAAACAGAATTAAAAGCGCTGGATAAAGATGTGCGCGCGCATCTTAAGCTTTCAAAGTCGCTGCTTGACAGAGAAACGAGCAAACACGGTCCCGGAGGAGCGAAAGGCGCTCCGACTCCGCAGGATCGCGATAATATTTTACGCCTTAAAAACCAGGGCTGGACAGTTCAGGAAATCGCCGACGCAATGAACATGTCCCGCGGCGAAGTTGAACTTACACTGGAAATCGCGACACGCAGCTAGACGCGGTAAGATTTTGAATTTACAAACATGGAATAAATTTTTAAAATTAAAGAAAAAATTTAAGCGGATTGTAAACGAACTTTCCGAATCAATGCCGCAGCTGCGGAATGTTCAGCAGAAATTCGCCGACAGCCGCGCCGAGGCTTCTTATATTGTTGAAACACCCGTTGTTTTTAATACTGCGTTAGACGACATTACAATTGATGATGATATTAAACTTATTTTAACCGCGGATAACCCGGGAAAGCGCGAGCAGGCGGCGGATAATAAACGTTATCTTGTAGGACCATCAGGAAAAATCGCAAGAAAATTTTTTATTGATAATCCTTCGCTTGGTATTGATTTTTTAAAAAATGTAATTATTTTAAACAAGACGCCGATTCATTCTCCGCGTACCGTTGAATTACGCGCAATTTTAAATGATGATTATAAAATATATTTTGAAAAATCACAAACCGATATGGCTATATTATTGCTGGAATTTCAGGATGCACTTGAGTGTCCGGTTTGGATTACAGGTTATTCCGAGATGCGTAAAAACGGCCTCTTTGAAGTTTACACGGATAAATTAAAAAAGTTATATATGGAAAGAAACCATCAATATAAAAACACTTTTGTTTTCAGGCATTTTTCCATGAATCAATTTACAATCGATTTAAAGCAGCAATCTCTAGAAAACGAAACTGCCGCAAAAACTCTGAAACGCATAGGCAGCGCGTACCGGAAAAAAATTTTTGGAATTTGATTCTGTTTAATGAATCAATCTTATAACATCCGCTCCGAAAATAACTGGACAAGTTTCTGATTCTTTATTACACTGTCCATTACATGAATTTTGCCGAATCTATCCTTTTTGATAATGCTGATAATCCCGATTCGCTTTTTATTTTTCCGACGGACATATCGGCATCACGCTGGGCGGATCATCTTCTTCGCCTTAAAGGCGGCGCTATTGCGATGAACAAATTTATCGCATGGGATACATTTAAACAAAATTCAATAAAATCAAAAGTTCAAAATAAAAAAAGCATTCCTTCGGCGCTCAGAAAAATTTTTGTCAGCCGCTTTATAAAAGAAAACGCAGAAAATGTTCTGCATGGAAAAGAACCCATCTTTACATCGCTGATAAAACCTCAATGGGCTTCTCAATCTTCGCAATTTTCTCCCTGGCTGACAGCGATTCTGCCGCATCTTGCCTCATGGTTTATAAAAACAACCAAACTGCGGATCGGCTGCATACTCACGGAAGAAGCCGAAAAAGAATCGTTAAAATTTGACGAAGATTATAAGGACATGTTTGTATTGGCAAAACGTTACGCGCAATTTCTGGAAGAACATTTTCTTTTTGAACCTGCGTGGGAAACTCCGCCTTTTAACGATGAAGGGAAAAATGTTTTTATTTTTTTTCCTGAATCACTTTCCGATTACAGCGAATACAGCGAACTTCTTGCACAGAGCGAACATGTAAAAATTATCAGCGCTTTAAATACGGAGGATACTGCCGGTGATTCTTTTTTTTATACCAATTCGCGCAGCGAGATAACGGAAGCCGCTCTTTATATCCGAGCCTTACACGAAAAGCAGGGAGTTGACTGGGACTCCATCGCTGTCTGCATCTGCGATCCCGAAAAGTACGAACCCTATGTTCTGCGTGAATTTTATAACAGAAACATTCCATTCGTAAAACGCACAAGTAAACCTTTATCTGATTATTCCGCCGGAAAATTTTTCCGTTCTGTTCTTGACTGTTCTTCGCGTGATTTTTCTTTTTCTTCTGTTGTGTCGCTTATCATGAATAAAAAACTTCCTTGGAAAGAAAATAATATAATAGGCGAACTTATACAGTTCGGCATAGAAAATAATTGTCTGTATTCATGGAATGAAGAAACAGAAGGAAATACAGAACATATAAATGTCTGGGAGGATGCTTTTAAAACTCCGTATAAACAATTTAATCCTGATATAAAATACTTTTTTAATATTTTAAAGAACCGTGTTCTGTCTTTTCGTCATGCTTCTTCCTTCGCGGAACTCCGCAGGCAGTATTTTATTTTCCGCGAACAATTTTTCGACATGGATAAATGCACTGAAGAAACAAATTTAGTTTTATCACGCTGCATTTCGGAACTGATTAATCTTACAGAACTTGAAAAAAGTTTTCCTGATGTTCCCGCTGTCGATCCTTTTTTATTTTTTACCGAATATTTAAGCGAAATTTTTTATCTGCCTCAGACAAAATCTTCGGGGGTTGCGATACTTCCTTATAAAACTGCGGCGGCGGCTCCTTATGACTGTCATATAATTTTAAACGCAAGTCAGGATAAATTATCCGTAGTTTATTCTCATCTTGATTTTTTACCAAGAAAAAAACGCGAAGAACTTGGATTTGGCGATGAAGACGCGTCAATTTCTTTTATAAATATGCATAAATATAATTCTGTTAAGATTTCCGCTTTTTTCTGCTGCGAGCATACTTTTTCGGGTTATTCGATACCTCATTCAAAAACAAAAGCTCCGCCGGAAGCCAGGGATCGTTATGCGTCAGATGAAATTTTTAATAATAAATTTTCCGAAGATTTTTACAAAACAGAAAATAATTTTATTTCATCGTTATTTAATTCCAAAACAAATAACGCATACGAACTGCATGAAAATCAAGTTTTCGGATTTAACGAATGGAAAGAAAGGCGGCTTTTGTTATCGGAAAAAAACATAAAAAATAACTGGAAAAATAATAATGAGATTCAAAACATCATTCGCGAAAGATTCGCAAAAACAGGCAAATACAGCGTTTCGTCTACATCGCTTCAAAAATACTTCCAATGTTCGTTAAAATGGCTGTTTGAACGGGTTTTTTCGCTTGAAAACAATCAAATTGAAACAAGCCTAATGGCTGAAAATATCGCAGGAAATATTTATCACGCGGTTTTACATAATTTTTTCGGTCAATTAAAAGGAAAAGTTTTATTCGAGCCTGTAACTGACGGACATGATATTTCTCTTCCCGCTGAATATTTAAATCTCCTTGAAAAATGCATAAACACAATTTTTAGTAATTTTCCGGCATTAAACAATAACAGCAGATCGGAGATGAGTTCTCTAACATCGCGGATCATAACCGCAGAAATGAAAAATTACAAATATCATCTTGAAAAAGCGCTGGCGCAGTTTTTATTATTTTTTGCCGGATGCAGCGTCTGCGGAACTGAAAATTTTTACAAGCTTGAAAGTGAACAATATTTTTTAAACGGGTTTGTTGATTTAATTTTAAAAGAAGGCATGGATAAATATATAATTGTGGATTTTAAATTAAAACATACGCCGGAACGCGCCGACTGCATTGCGGAAGGTGAAAACCCGTTAGCTGATTTTCAGCTTCCTATGTATATAACTCTAACTGAAGAAAATGAAAATATAAAAATATACACCGCGCTTTTTTACAGCTTAATTGATTTATATCCCGAAGTTATCATTGGAACTGTCAGCAATATTAATGACGAAGTGACAATTCCAAAACGCGAAGAGGATCAAATTAAAATAGAAAGCGAAAATTATAAAAGAATATTAAATGAATTTAATAATAAAAAAGATCAATTTATAAAAGAAATCTCAAGCGGGGATTTATCGGTTTTTCCGCAGGATAGTAATGACTGTTCAGGTTGTGATTATCACCGCATATGCCGGACTGTTTACATTATTGATCGCGAAAAAATCATTACGGGGAAAAATAATGAGTACGAATATAAATCGTCCTGAATTAAATGAAGAACAAAAAATTGCGGCATATACAACAGAGAACGCGGTAGTCGCGGCAGGCGCAGGTTCCGGAAAAACAATGGTTCTTGCTAATCGTTTTGTCTGGCTGCTCACAGAGAAAGATTTAAAAGTTGATGAAATTCTTACGCTTACATTTACAAGAAAAGCCGCTACTCAGATGTACAAACGAATTCATTTGCTTGTCTCTGAAATTGCAGATAACGAAACAGGAATAAAAGCGCAAAGAGCAAAAAAAGCTCTTGATGATTTTATAAAATCCAGAATACAAACTCTTGATTCTT
>Ga0209755_10007411_pt1 | contig 11889 bp, 6 predicted proteins | sample TergutCo191P1_FD_187301 | JGI IMG/M metagenome (GOLD analysis project Ga0209755, IMG submission 187301) | Cornitermes sp. P1 segment gut microbial communities from Petit-Saut dam, French Guiana - Co191P1 (SPAdes) (version 2) | ecosystem: Host-associated > Arthropoda: Insects > Digestive system >...
AATATCAAATATAAAAATTTACACTGCTTCTGATTATTACATACTCTAACAAATGACCTGTTTATTAGATTTTTAACAGACTGATGATAAAACTAAATATCACTCACAACTGGTCACTTTTCATCCATGGCAACCAGGCACATATATTTCTGGAGCACGGTGAGTGTGTGTGTCCGTCCACGCGCGTGCGTGTCTGTGCGTGCACGCATGTGTATATCACCTGTATGAATTCAACTGACAATACAAATAATCTGCAAACCAAGTAAGGTGGATGACATTGTCAAGATGCCAAATTCCAACATCTATTTTCTGTGAACAGCAAGAATCTATATCAAGCAAGGGACACTTGTTACTGTCAGGGAACCAAATGACCCACAAGACTATGTGTCAACATCCATTCAATGCAACAGAACTTATTCAAATTGTGTGCGATAAGAAATACTTCTCACATGGCCAATAAGTATACAACAAGCTACTTGTTTTTCTGAGACACAGCACAATTTTTATAATCCGACATAAACATTGGTTCCTATTCATACAGATGCTTGCATAAAAGTCCTAAATGAAACCCCCCCTCTAAAAGGCACACAGCCTCCAACCATACCCATCCAGGCGCTGCACAGAAGCACATGAACATTTCACACTTTCCAAGTTACATTAGTAGCGAATATTTTCTGAATACTGTGTTTCAACTGGTGTGAAATAACCAGGATAATGCTACATTCCTCCACAGTGAATTATTCTGTTTTCTCATCCTCTCACTGTACACCCCATCAATGATGTCCCCACTTACAACAAAAATTATAAAATATTCATCACAGGAAAACAGCAATCACAAGAGTACCTACTCCTCACACATACAAGACACTCTGAGTGTTTCAGTTTTCATCTCATATACCAAGAGCAGCAGCATATCACAGAAGTTAAAAAAAAAAAAACATTATCTAAAACAATTAATTCCAAACAACATAAGTATGTTCAAATTTATGTTGGGTCAAACTCTGCTAATGTAAAATTATCATATACAGAGCGTATGTTTAATCCAATCTGTGAGCACATGGATATACCAACTCAGTTACACTGGGCATGTTAGTCAAGTGTTACACTTTTATCTACAATACAACACAGAACTCTCACACAGCTGAGTGTTATGTCTCATACAGGGGTTATGGCATGAAATTTTTCTGTTAAGCAAAAAATTCATTTGCAATACATCTGCAAATTACATGTGTGAAGCAAGAAATGTTGAGAGTTTTGTACAAAATGATCCATACTAACACTGCTATGTAAAAGTACAATATGCAGAACAGCAAGAAAAACAATGAAATGACAATTCCAGTGTTGGACAAAAATAATATGCAAAACTTTCAACTCTGCTTGGATGATGCATACTTTACATTAAGTAGGAACACAAACAGCTGAAACAGCAAATCAAAATTTCAATTGTCTGGGACATTTGACCCTTGAATATGAGAACATTATGTTGCCTCAAAATGTAGAGATCAGAATACGCACTCACATAGCAGCATATCCCACAAGTACAGAATCATCAGGTGAACCAGTACAAAACCTCACAAACTCATAAAATTACATATGTTGATGTTATAAAAATCCCGATACAGATTGAAGTTATGACCTTCCAAAGTGCAGTAACTGCCAGCAAAATCACAGGGCCAACATTTTCCAAAGATACAAATTCCAGCTGTTATGTTAAACTATCCTGACACAATCACTCAAGAAATTAACAGAAGAACAGATAATGTAGGATAATCCACATTCACTGGAAGAATTAGAAGCTTTTTAAACACACTCTGTTAATAACTCAAGACAAGAGCTCTATCATGTGTAAAGAAATAATTTCAGAAGGGGTGAGTTGTTTAGAAGCTAGAGGTCACGCATTTCAAAGCTCTTCTATAAAATAAGGTCAGCTGAACTAAAGGGAAAAAGAGGCTCTAAACTGCAGGTGTATATATAGTCTTCATACATGAAGTTCCCACAAATGATGCCATGCTGAGGGAATAAGATTAAACCCGCTCTGTACTATTATCATCGATCGATAAAATAAAGAGTGAATCAACAACACGCAATTAATTTATGGGAATAGGAACAATACTTACAAGGGAAAGCTAGCAAACAAAACAAATGTACCTTAACAGTAAAACAAGTCATCTTACATAGCTGCCTAATTATGTACATGATATGGTAAGGTCACACTTTTAACCATAAACTGGTACACCCAACTTTAAGCATAGGAGAAGTAACAATGCCATTTCACATGGCTAAGTTTATATTTTCTGCAAAATAAAACACTTTTATTTGAAAAGAGCAAGATTTGATGTAAATTCTTTACTTACTGTTTAAAATAACTATACAAACATTAATGAAACTTTTGTATTCAGCAGGTACATGTAATGATGTTACTTAATCACATTTACAAGACAACAACCAAATACTTACAAGGTGATACTAAAACGTATAAAGTTCTACCTACAACGTGGCATAAAGGCACAGAGGGGGACCAGAAATATAGCTTCTCTCTCTCTTAACCTTGGCCCTAGATGGAGGTGGGTGGTCCTCACACCATGCGCCAGCTGCTCTATACCTTGGAAGAGCCCCAAGACCCATTACAGGACAATGGGTAGGCTGCTTGTCAGGTTCTAAACAGGTTGCGACAATGAGAAAAATCTCTTGCCCCCAATGGGGATCGAGCCCTGGATCATCATGCATGCATTAAGTTGCCATATGGTCCCCACACCCAACATTTGTACACAGAATTACAGGTATAGAAGGTTTAAGAAAAACAGAACTGGGTAATAACATAACATTCCTAGCAAAAGTAAAATGCAAGAAAGGATTGTCATTATACTGCACCCTACAAATTTTGTGATTCTTAATTACACAATAAAAGATCTGTGTACATATATTAAGAATTAATTCCCTGGATAACTAAAAGGCACACAGTCTTAACTCAAGAGACCTGACTTTCATCCAGGAAGCTGTAACACTGCAAATGCAACCCAATGTTAACTTTGGTCAGATTCTGCTGCTCCCTTCTAAGAAGTGCAATATACAGAGCAGTCATTTCCCAACAGGTAGGCCACAGATACTAACAATGGGGTCTGAAGGAATACATTCTTTAGACTGTCTTACAACGTCTTATATACTATTATCCTTCAATGGTTGTGTTTCTTGTTGGGAAGAATACAATCTGAATTCATTTACAATGGTTACTGTTTTCATACTAGCCTTCCTCGTAATTAATTAAGTAAGTGTCGAAAGTGCTATTAATAGCATGCTGACAGTTTGCAAAATTTGGTAAAGCAAAAAAGAAACACAATTCAAAAGGTTGGCAACTGATGACGCAGGGTTGTAAACCATTCACAAAACTTCGTTCAGAAATTTTCACCTGGTCTCCCTTGCCTACTGGCAGATAAAACTATTTACAGGAGTCACAAAAAGATTCCATTCTATATAAAGCTGTTTACTTCTCCTATGTTATTCTTGTCAAACACAATGTTCTTATATACAGCTATGGTACATGCATTTTCTTCATTATGACAGATCATCTTTTGAAACCAATTCGAAATCATCTTCACTATCATCTGAATACATACGTTCATACTGCTGGCATACTGCCTCTTTCTTTAGTTCCTGTTCTTTTGTTCCACTGGTAACTACTGTAGACAGTAAACTTTGGCCCATGACTCCCAGGGTTGGTATTGTTTTGGAAACTGCATGCATGACAGATGAAGTAAGCATTCCTCCAAAACCTGTTTGAGCCAACTGACTTGTCTCTTTTACTGAAGACTGATTCTGAGGTAACTGGCTAACCTCAGAAAATGTGAGACCTTGAGTGAAAGCTTTCTCCTCCTCATCAGAGCTGTCTCCATTAAAATGTGAACTCTGGAAGTGTATTCCAGCTGTATCTTCCTCATCTGACTCCGAAAAATCTGGATCAAGGATCTGTTTTGCGTGCTGTTGAGGGTCACATTTTTTTTGTTGTTGTGGTTGTGAATGTGGTGATGATGCAAGATCAAATTCATTGACATCCAAGCCATCTGTGCTCCCTTCATCATGAGAGGGCATAGCACTCATTCCAGTTGTAAATGAAGTTTGCGTGGCTGAAGAATCTGTTCAAAGAGAGGGTTTACGTTAACACATTCAGAAACATCTTTATTTTTCTAATTTAAAGATTACAGTGCTGTTCAATCCAAAGCAGACACTACTGTCACGGAACATGCAGATGAGGCGAAAATGTATGGAAAATCCTTTGGCAGATTAAAGTAAAACTACTAAATGGAACATGACAGTCTATCAAACCTAAAATTATTTGGCCTGTCAGAGTTACAAAAGGTCCTGAATTTCACCAGTAAATCAAATTCATTGTGCTTAGTCTGAACAGATGATACGTTAATACCAAATCTCAACAAGAAAGGCAATGTACATGTAACACAACACTGAGGTGTGTTCGTACAACCATAGTTGCAGCAGAACAGCAATACGTATTACATATTCTGGGTGTGTTCGTAGCCTTACATATCCAGTATGCAAGGCACTTGCACCTGTGGCTTGTCTGGCTCTACTAAGTTTTTCAACAGTATCTCATAAACGGCACGATTTTCAGAAAAAAATTACTGAATATAAAATGTGTGTTTTGATTTTCTCTACAACTTTTGTCCAAAACATTGCTCATTCTAAGAAGAAATGAGTGAGGTATAATCAAAAATATATATCGGTCTTCAGGTAAAGTACCAGTTATTTTTGTCAGACTTTAATGAAACTTAAATTTTCTTGACAGATTTTAAAAAAAAATACCCAAATATCAAATTTCATGAAAATCATTCACATGGAGCCGAGTCATTCCATGTGGGCAGACACACATGACAAAGCCAACAATGCTTTCTGAAATTTTGCAAACGCGCATAAATATAAATTTGTATGCAATTCTGCAATTCAAACCAAAACTCACCTCCAGTCTCTGTGTCTAGGGTAAAATCCTCAGTGCCAGCAAGAGAAGGTTCCTGGTCCTCATCCTTGTCAAAATCAACAGGTTCTACAGCCAGCTGTAGCAGGGCAATATTTTCTCCTGTTTGCTCTGGAAGGTACTCATCCACTTCACTGTCTGTGTCTGCAGAATCATATTAAGCAATGTACACTCAAGACTTTCAACCTCTGCACAATAACAAAATAAAAGAATGTTACCTTAAGGGTAAAAATTTTTAGATAGAAAGTAATTTCCTTCATAAACAGTAATCCTTTCACATATTTTGTGACCAGTGTTTCATTTACTGAAATACATCCATTAAGGTTTTAGTACATACAAACACAGACAATATAAAACAAACTACATATCTCAAGTGTAGCAGTAAATTCAAGCTGTATTTCAAGTTACGTTATTTTCTTGGATAAAGGGGACCTTTCTTTACCTTTTCCCTTTGTTCTGAAAACAGTTCTGAGGCTTCTTAACTTTTCAAAAACAGATGAAGGTAACAAGTGTATGCAGATGCCTGGACCAATCATGATTAGCATTATAAGAAAGTATGCTATAACGGTGCCAGGTACTGCACGGCCAATTAGAGACAGGCCAAAGAAACAGCAGCTCATACCACAGCAAAACTGAAAACAGAAAGTATACTAAGTAAGGTCATACTATTCAATTCAAGGGATTTTCTAGTGTGACAAATCCTAAGTTTTGTATTCCATGCTACGTGAAGACAAGATTTACAGGAGTAAAATTATTATCTCACACACAACACACACAACACACACAAAATATAACCTACGTAACCTCTCTAGATTGTACTCCTGACATACCTTCAACAGTACAAATCTGAATATGCAGATAAAATATTCATCTCACTCTTTGCTCAATACACAGTTACACAATTTCCAAAACTCTATCTAAAACAGCTTCATAACTAGCACTGTTGGGACCTCAAGAAAAGAGATTCATAACAACAAATTATATCTCAACAAAGCAAACTTTTACTTACCACACCAGGTTGGTCACCTCTAAGTGTTTTCAGCCAGATATAATAATCTTTCAAAAGCATATGAGCTTCACAAAGGTAATGACTGATTTCAGGTACACTTAGAACACTGAAAAAAAGTGCCACATTATTAAACCACTAATTTACATATCTGCCAAAAAAAACCCCTTTCTGTGATTCTTTGTACCCAAGTATGTGATTTACATAACAGGCCCAAAATCTCAGATCATATAGTGTCAAATGATAGTACAACCAGTAAAAAATAAATTGGAAAGGCTGCAAAAAGCAGCAGTGATGACCTATTTTGAACTACTTTAGCATGTGCCTGGGAACACAGAGGAAATCCATGAAGAATATCAGTCAGGATAGACAGAATCCAGTACCTCCTACATATAGAACAGACTGCTGTATGGTTACACTTGTGAATCACAATGTTGCCACATTACACGGGCAGCTTCTGACTAATTCCTCACTGCACAATATCATGCTACTGAGTGAGACAGGAGGCAGGTGCCAGATGTCGTTTGTTACACTATGTGCCTCTATAACTGTAAACATTACTGAGTAAGATCCCACACTGCAATACACAAGTTACCACAATACTTTTTCTATAAATAGGGAAAACCAAACGCAAAAACCTATGGATGAGATGGATATGGTATAGTACAAATTTTCAAACATTTGTAAATTCATCAGTCTATTTCTAGATTATACAAAGTAACAGAATTTGGTAAAACTGCCTAAAATGTAGTAATGGGATCTTCCTTTACATAAATACTTTTTATTCCTCCCACATAGCATAAATGGTTAAAAATTCATATACCCAGTTGTTACAAAAGACCTGTGATTTAGCGCTTTTAAAACAATTAATTCTTTAAAACCCCTATTTATGAAAAAAAAATCTGAAAACTGTTTCGAATATAATAAAAAACATAAAAAACTGTCAATATCTAAACATTTCATTCTTAGATGTTGGAAATTCTGGACTTACTACACTCCAAACTGCGAAGCTACATTAACACTGCACAGGCCTATATACCAATAACTGTAACCAGTTATTTAAATAAAAACACACACATTTCGCTGTAGCCAAGAGATGTGACTTCTATATCATTCATATTTCTAATGTGTGAGAGGACATCACTACACTGCATGCAACAATGATAATGGTGAAGTCTCATATTACATTGGGTATTTCTGCTTAAATTTAATGTGCGAAGCCAGAGCACGAGTGCTTCGAAAAAGAAATCGTAATTTTTACCTAGGACTGACAGCTGTTCGGTCACCTGTATTCTGGCTTCTTCTTGCTACTGGAACTGAAATTTCTGGCCAAATTTTCTCTATCCACATATCGTACAAAAACCCAATGAGAATCGTCCAAAAAATAAATCCATAGAAACGGCACTCGAAGTTAACAGCTGACCTGAAAAGAATGGACATACAAGGTATAAAAACAAAATATGTTAGTAGTAATCACCATATTTCGAAGCAGTACAAAATTGCACTTACCAAAAGAGAATATTAACGACTAAGACACAAAGTACACTAAGTAGTGGGTTTTCCCATATCAAAACTCGCTGAAGTTTTATAACATGAGGTTCAAATCGTCTAAGAGCTCGGGTAATATGTTCTTCTTCGGTAACAATATGCACAGCTGTTTCATTTCCTCTGTTCTTCCAGCGAAAAACTCGCGAAAACCAATCTGTCATTCTTCTAGCAAATGCCATTATTTCCGAGTGTACGTCCAATTGCTCTTAACTGCTCACTCTCTGCGTTTATTAGTAATATAACAATTACGTTCACATACCCACACCCAGAACGTATATTTCCCTTTCGCTCTTCACATTTTACGCGTTATTTTTATCGATAAACAAACGCATGACTTCAGCAATGCGCAACACAGAATTGCCAACTTATTGACCTTGAATAGACACTAACCCAGAATAACCATACAGAGCAAACGCGTGTCCGAAGCAAGCTACATCAATTACGTTGTTAGCTGACGAAAGGAAATAAATGATGGCGTGACACAAAAGGGATAAAACGCCAGATTACAGACGTGTTGGTTATAAGCGACGAAAAAATGCTGCTGACTTAATTGTTCAAAAACTCGCATCCAAAAGTACTAAGGACAAAAACACGTCGAAGTACATTAATTGTTTTTGATATATATAAATGACCTTCCCCTAACTGTTGGAGATGGACAGCTGGTGTTGTTTGCGGATGATATAAATTTGCTAATTATTGAAAGAGATTAAAATGTTTTACAGCATAAGGTAAATGAAGTTAGAGTATTGGTTTCAGAACAATAATCTCATGATAAACATTGAAAAAACAATAGCAATGTCATATCGTACAACGCAGAATAAATTTCTGATGAGACCAAAAATTTCTTACAAAAATACAGACATATCTTATAAATTAAACACAAAAATTCTTGGTATTTACATTGCAGAAAATTTAAAATGGACTACTCATATAAACACATTAAGACTACAATTTTGTAAGATGCGCTACATTATTAAGTCTGTTGAAGAATTGTTGAGATCGGGTTTGAAAAGATGTTTGCACCAGTCAAAATTTGAATTGCTAGTAAGAAATGGTATGATTTTTTCGTGAGTAGAGAATGAGAGTGTATCGATATTTAAGCTACAGAAGAGAGTGATCAGAATTATGTGTGGTGTTAGGAAAAATACGTCTTGTAGACAACTATTTAAAGATTGTAAGCTACTGTCACATCGTTATATGTATTTGAAGTGTTATGTTTCTTTAAAAAAGTATAAATTGGCAGTACAAAAAAATGAGCATATACATGATCACAATACAAGAACAAATATGAATCTATATATTAAACCGAGTAATACAAATCTTTATAAAAAGAGTGTAATTAATATGGGAATTCGATTGCATAACAAAGTGCCCAATAATATAAAGAAGTTGGAGGAATACAAACCATACAAAAGAGAAATGAAATCTTTTCTCATAGAGCACGCGTCTTTTTCATTGAAAGAATTTTTTATGTCTTGATGTGGTGGTGCTGAAGCCAATTAAAATTTATTGTGTAAATTTGAGGGGTCAAAGCATGTAATTATTGTATATACGTGTTTGTGAATTGTTATTATATGCTGTTGTTAACAAGTTCTGTGCTCTAATATTATTACTTTTTATATTAATATAATTTTATATTCACTTCTAGCTTTCTTAAGCAAAAATGAATATTTACATATCCATATGGATATTGTAATTCTGTACGGATCCACGGAATGAAAATAGATGAAACGAAATTAATTTTTGATGCCGCATACACACTTTTCTCTACTGCAAAACATGCACTTCCCTAAATATGTCGCTATACGCACGGAATACGCCAGTCCAATTCGCCACAAATGTGTTAGCAAAGCACCGCCGTAATGTATGTTCCCAGCATCTCAACTAACAGCGGCAACCAGCTAACCAGCACTTCTGTACTGTTCGCTTATTTATTCATTTATTTACTTTTACGTCCGTTTTGCCACATATAGTAACAATGGACTTTTCCAAAATTATACAAGTAACATAAAGAAAAACTATACAACGATTAGTTTACAATACACATAGTGAAATAATATAAAAATTAACACCATAATCTATTTCAGCTCAACAAAGATAAAATAGGTACACCAATCTGTTATTATATTAACCCACATACAGTGAAATATTATATTCCCTCCAAGTGCAAAAATTCTTCAATCATATAAAATTAATTATTTAACGGGAAATTTTTTACTTCTCTCTTAAAGCATTTATAATTGTCCAATTATTTGATTTGTGTTGGTAATTTATTAAATAATTTAATGCTCATGTTTGTCACACTTCTGTGATATAAAAGGGTACTGCAGTAGCGTGTATGTAAATCCAGTTTATTTCTTTTATTACGGCCATGTATTCCACAGTTTTGATTTAAACTTCCATGGTACTTTTTTGTAAAGCACAACACCTCTAGAATATATAGTGAGGTTAGTTAGTGTTAAAATTCTAAATTTCTTAAAAATATGCGTACAAGATTCACGTTTATGTTCACCAGTAATTACTCGAATCATCTTTTTCTGTAGCCGAAATACCTGTACAGTTTCCCCATCACTGCCCCAAAATAAAATTCGATTCCATAATCGTGACTGGAAATATGCAAAGTAAATACTCCATAGCATATGGGTACTCATGACGTCGCTTAGAGATTTAATTATATAACAGGCTTTACTCAAACTCGCACGTAAGGAATGGATTTGAACATACCCAGCTAAATTCTCCGTAATAAATATTCCACAAAATTTTAATTCTGAGCAGTATGCAATATTATTTCCTTTAACAGAGCTTTGGCTATGTACCTATAATGGCTACCGTCTTCAGGGATGTGACACGTTTTACAACGTGCTGTAAAGGCGTACCGTTCATGACACTATATCACAGAAAGGCGTAATGTTAATGTTCGCTGTGAGAACAAGTCTCATAACTGTATTCTCTATTCTGTTGTATATACTTCACATACAGCACGTTACTTTCATTTTATCGAATGAAAAGCCTACATCCGCTAACACATTTTCGACAGCTTTCGCACTCAGGAAATGGGAAAAAGGCTGCCCCGTCATTGTCTGTTTCAAGAGGAAGTGTCCGTGTGTCAAATACGTCGTACCTTACATTCAAGGACGAAGAATGTATAATTTCCAACTTGAACGCCATTAGTCTTAATGTTAATTTTCCCGTTGTACACTGGAATGCCGCATCAATGCTACGTTTCACTACTGAAACTAGTGATACCTAAACATCTAGACAAAGCCAACAGGGAACAATGAAGATAAGATGTTAATGACTGATGAAGCAGACATACTTAGGTAATACCAGGAAGTAATAAGTTAAGTCAAACTGTAAGACTCAGTAACCTGCACAATTCTTGCAAGGAAAATAACAATTAGTTGTAATTTCGATATATTACGAAAATAGTAATATCAAGATGTGAAGTTATAACCAGTAGTACAAGAAAGATAAACTAATTTTGCACGAATTCATGTACAATTCAAATAGGCAACGTAAATATTGTACTAATGACATTCTATGGAATGCAGGACCTACAACTGATATTTGTAATCACTAATTTTTTGTCCTTGACAATGACCCAGCAGAATCGGAACATGTAAGAAGCATAATAGAACAAAGCACTAATTGTGTTAACCGTACATTGCGGATCTACTCTTTCCTCTGTTAATACTGAATGAAATTCTCAGGCGCAGGCCAGATCAAATAAAACACTAAGAATTATATCCCGTGCAGACGTCTAATTTGTGGGGTGATGGGAATGACCTCTACATTACGTGTGCACTTTAAGCACTGGGTGCAAAGAACTCATAATGGCGGATGTGAATGAATGGTAAGCTTGTGGCCCATGTTTCTCCAACTGCAACGTGAAGTTGGTACTAAATTTAGCTCTGGCAAGCTGGTGTAATGATACCTTGTATTCTGGAAACGTGCCCACATGTCCCATTTTATACGTCTTACTCGCTGGGCAACTGCAGGGTCAGAGTTTTCTTTCCCTTAAAGCAAAGCCCTTACCGTACAGACAGGGCTACGCTAAATTTCATTATTCTCACCGTGCAATCCTATTATTTACTATACACTTATATACAAAAAATTGCACTTTATTTTACTTTATTAAAAACAACACATTAAAACAGTTGTATTGTTTAAAAGTCCTAAAATTTCTCCGACATGTTTCGGTCAGTTCTTGACCATCCTCAGGGACATATTTATTTTCTTTACGTCAGTTACTAAAGATAAATTTTTTAGGTTTGTGGAAGCATGCCTGTTTTACTTGTGTTTTGTGTTGATTCTGCGTAGCCTCCCTAGCTTGGTTGTTGCTGTACTGCAC
>Ga0209755_10007412_pt1 | contig 11887 bp, 8 predicted proteins | sample TergutCo191P1_FD_187301 | JGI IMG/M metagenome (GOLD analysis project Ga0209755, IMG submission 187301) | Cornitermes sp. P1 segment gut microbial communities from Petit-Saut dam, French Guiana - Co191P1 (SPAdes) (version 2) | ecosystem: Host-associated > Arthropoda: Insects > Digestive system >...
CAGGCTTCGATAAAGGAAGTTATCGCTTTTCCGAAAAATTCTTTTGGCGTTAGCCCCATGGACGACTGCCCTGGCGAGGTGGATCAGAAGCAGCTTGACGAGCTTTGCCTGTCCGTGCGACAGCCTCCAAAACAAGAGAGCGGGGACAAGGGCTAGGCAGGAGGAAACAATTGGAAACTGCGGATTAACCTGCCGTTAATCCGCGCTTCCGCGTCCTCGATCCCGCGCTCGTGGGGGATCAGTCCCTCCTCCGCGCCGGCGATGAAAACCACGGGGAACTCAAGCCCTTTCGCGGAATGGATCGTTGCGGAACACATGGCAAGGGGCTGGATCTGCGCTGCGTCCTTGGGCAGACCAAAGGTGTGCTCTTCGTGGTTTTCCAAAAAAGTGCACAGCGATTTTTGTATCTTATTTTTTGCCAATTTTAAGTACGGCCTCTGGCACTCTTGGCGCGCCTGGTATCCATTGAGCAACTGCGTCATAGTATCCCAGCATATCCTGTATTTTTTTTGCGCCGTTCCTCAACTTGCTCGTTTTTTTGTGTAGGTCTGATTCTTCATCCATTAAATCCTCGTACAGGTTCCTCAGCTTGGAAAAAATCCCTTTCTTTACTATCGCTTTCCCAGCAGCTTCCTGTTCTTGAGTGGTTTCAATGGTAGTTTCCATTTCATTCAGTGTGCCATAAACCCCGCCCAAATAGGCAGCCGCATCAGTGGAACCTGCTTTTTCCAGGTCTTCTTTGAGACTGTTTATTGCACCTTGCAGATGCAGAGTGCAATCGCGAAGTTCAATATTGATGGTCGTGTTTACAGTGGAACCTGTTGGCGATATGTTGCCACGCACAGGACCATTTATGATGACAGCATTGACATTATATTGTATTTTCGTTTGATCGGTTGATATTTTCTGCCCTGCATGACCAGGTATTGGCAAGCCTGCCAGTATGCTATTGACAATATCCGACTCCGATTTCATTATGGGCGCATCCGCTTGTGTAGCAGCCTGAGTGGGATCGCCTATAATGCGATACCACGACTCCGGTCTTCGGCTACTGTATCTACCCAAAATGACGTTTATTTCATTGCGAATTTTGCTGATGAATGCTGTCTGCTCTTTCCCCTTTACCCGTATGCTGATTCTGATTTCGCTTTCTTCAAGAACAAGCGCGACCGTGTCGCTGCCGTCGGCATAATGCAGAACCGCGCCTTTCAGCCAAATATCCGTTTTGTCCGCGTTGTCGTTCCGCACATGCTCGCACGATCAGCCTTGAAACAATGTTCTCCGGAAGCCGCGCTTCAGCGCGATACTCCATCAGCAAGCTGTTTTCAGTGGTGAATTCCTGTTCGAAGCCGACATATTCATCGGGCATGTCCCCCAATAGCGATGGCACTATTACGTCACCGTCTTTCATATAAGCCAGCTCGTATTTGTGCATAAGCTCAAAGATAAACTCCTGCATTTTCCCTGAGTGGCGGTTGATCTCGTCTTTGAAAATATCGGCAAAGTCATTCTTGCTCAAGCGTCGCCTGTTTTCCTGTTTTCCCCAGTTAATTATTTTGTAAATGCCTTTGGTTATCCAGTTTGGATTTAGCACGACGGCGTTGTATTTTGCTAAATCCTTGTCGCCATACCATAGACTTGCGCCAAGTGCGGTAAGGCAGCGCAGCAACCCTTCAATCTCGTTAGGCGTAACCCCGCATTCAACAGCGATCCTGTCAAACTCATCGCGTTCTATGTTGTCCTGCACCTCTTTGGTGTTTTTGTCAAATAGTGCTTCAAGTCGTCTTTTAACTTCGAAGTCCTTTGCGGGCATGACTTGACTGTTCCAGGTAGGATTGTTCCATACGAGCTGCGCAACCTTTGCTCGAAAATCTGCCAACGGCTTGCCAGCTTTACCTATGTCCACATGGACAAAATCTTTAATAAATTTGTACATCCTATTCAAGTCGTTTTTGAGCAGGCTTGGCGGGTTATGATCACCCATCTCATTTACCAAAACAAGCGTTGGCGAATCCGCACCGTAGTTGCGCACGTGGTTCAGCCAGTATTCCAGATTGTTGCCTCGCTCCGTTCGCCCGTTGTAGACGATTATGTACAGGCACCGCTCTGAAAGAAAGCATCGGTGGGCGGCGTGCGTAACGGCATGCCCAGCAAAATCCCAAATTTGCGCCTTGACTCTACGGTTGTCGCTCCTTTTCCCAAACTCCCAGACGCTCGTGTCTACCTGCCATGCACTTGTATCAATGCCTTCCGTGCTTTCGGAAGGATATGTCATAGGAGCGTTGGGATTTCCTAAACGGCGGGCTAGACAAGTTTTCCCAGCACCTTTCTCGCCCAAGATAATAATCCGCGTTTCGTCGATGATCTCTCGCCCTTGTTTCAGGCGCTCCATGTAGCGCCCGACTCCCGCGGCGCCCAGCTCAAGGATTTCGTTAGGCAAGTCCAGGCGCTGGCGGACTTCATCTTCGTCGAACTTGAAGCCGTTCGCAAACAGGGTTTTGTACCAATCCGCCCAATATTCACAATCGATACGCCGCAGCGCTTCTAGAAAATTTTGCCAATAGTCTCCGTAAACACTCACGTCGCAGGATTCCGCGCTAAATTGCCCGTTCTTTATTAGCTGTAAATCTTCCAAAATAATATTTTGCATACGAGGAACGGCGACGGCGTCTGCAGCATCTGCAGCAGCGGCGGCGTAGCGGGCGGCGGCTGCGTCTGCGTCTGCGGCGTGGTGTGCAGCGGCTGCGTCTGCGGCGTGGCGGGCGGCAGCGGCGGCGTGGCGGGCGGTGTCTAAAGCCCTAAAGACACTTAAGAGATGTTTTTGGACATTGGATTCCCAGAAAAAAAAGCTTTCTTCACCACGAGCCGGCAAAAATGACAATGCCCGCACTGCGCATATCCAGGCAAATCGCCTGATATCTTCTGAGGGCATTCCTTTCAATTCATTTTTTATCTTTCTAAGCTCTTCATCTGTAAACGCCATGTTGTTTCTCCCCCCTTTTTGCCGTAAGGCATGTTCTCGCTACGCAATACCCCGTTCCTGCTGTCCAACAAGGTTGTTCGACTCGCCGTTCGCCAAGCTTGCTTGCCTCTGCAAGGGCGCGGTCGAGTCTCGTAGCTGGCACATTATACACTTTCAGGCACAGCTCTGGAAAGGGGGATCGCGCGACCTCAACACGACAAGCGCGCGGACGAGCATGGCGCTGGAAAAGGCATGCAGAGCATGTTATGCTGCGGTTTAATCGCAGCATCCTGCGCCGCAAGGCTGTTCGCGCTGTGGGTTCTGCGGTCGCGCCGCAGAATGACATATTTGGAGGGGCTTCAGCGCGGGGTTATTGTTGGTTCCAGCCGCATGCCCCAAAACTCACCCCGCACCACCCTGCCCAGCCGTCAGCCTCTCGCGTATGCGCAGGATCATGTCGTCCGCGAGCGCGCCTTCCTCCTCCTCGGAAAGCTGCGCGGGCTCGTGCGCTCGGATCAGGTGCGGGGGGATTTCCTCGAGGAAAGGCGAGGGCTTGCATTCCGCGTGCCCTTGCTGGCGGCGGCGCTTCTGGCAGCTCGTGATGTACAGCTTTTCCCGCGCGCGCGTGATCGCCACGTAAAAGAGGCGGCGCTCCTCCTCGATGTTGCCCGCGGCTTCCTCCGGCGTCTGCGCGTCCTCGATCCCGCGCTCGTGGGGGATCAGCCTCTCCTCCGCGCCGGCGATGAAAACCACGGGGAACTCAAGCCCCTTCGCGGAATGGATCGTCATGAGGCTCACCTTGCCCAGCGAGTCCTCCTCGCCGTCGTCCCGCGTGATCAGGCTTATCCTGTTAAGCCAAGCGTAAAGCCCGGTGTCGAGGTTGTCGGGATCGCGCTCCCAGTTTTCGATCATCCGGATCAGATGCTCGATGTTGCGGAACTTCCACAGCGCCCTTTTTTCCTCTTTCTCGCCCTGCCCGTGCTCCGTGACGAGGTAGCTCCAGTAGTCGATTTTTTCGACGAGAGCGCGCGTCTTCGCGGAAAGTGCCCAGCCCTTGCCGCCGGACTTGCCCGCCGGCTTCGCGGGGCGATCCGCGCCGCCGCCGGAAGGGCTTTCGTCTGATGAGCCTCCATCTGATGAGCCTTCGTCGCCGGAATCGTCGCCCCCCCCGGGGGGGGGCGCGGCTTTGCGCTCGAACATGTCGGCTTTCAGCGATTCTATCAGTTCCGCGAATTCCTCAAGCTCCGTCAGCGACTTTCCGTCCTGGAACAGGTGCTGCTGCCCCTCGCCGCGCGACGCGTTGAGCCTGCCGATCGCGTCCCAGATCGAGCACTTTTCCTTTTTCGCGATGTCGCTCAGCGCCGACACCGTCGCCCTGCCGATCCCGCGCGTCGGCGTGTTGATCACGCGCAGCAGGCTCAGGTCGTCGTTCTCGTTCGCGATCACGCGGATGTAGGAAATCACGTCCTTGATTTCCTTGCGCTGGAAAAAGCTCGTGCCGCCGGAAACCTTGTACGGGATGTTCTCCGCGAGGAACGCCTCCTCGATGTTCCGCGCGAGCGAGTTCGTGCGCGTCAGCACGCCGAAGTCGTGGTAGCGCCGCGTCTCCGCGACCATCAGATCGCGGACGCGCTCGGCGATGAAGCTCGCCTCGTCGGTCTCGTTCTCCGGGTGGTGCAGCTCGATCGGGTTCCCGTCGTCGTTGCCCGACCAAAGCGTTTTCTCCTTGCGGTTCGTGTTGTGCGAGATGAGCCCGTTCGCGGCTTCCAGTATCGTCGAAGTCGAGCGGTAGTTCTGCTCCAGCTTGATCTCCGTCATCCCCGGGAAGTCCTCCTCGAACATCGTAATGTTCTTGAAGTTCGCGCCGCGCCAGGAGTAAATCGACTGGTCGTCGTCGCCGACCACGCAGATGTTCGCCTGGGAAGGCGCGAGCTCGCCCTGCGCCCCGCGCGCGCCCGTCGCGAGCAGGCGCACGAGCTTGTACTGGATCACGCTCGTGTCCTGGAACTCGTCCACCAAAATGTAGCGGAAGCGCCGGCGGTACTCGGCGAGGGTTTCAGGGCTGCTTTCGAAAAGCGCGAGCGGCAGGACCAAGAGGTCGTCGAAGTCAACGGCGTTGTAAACTTTCAGCCCCTGCTGGTATGCGTCGAAGACCGGCTGCAGGTCGGCGCTCGCGCCCCCCTCCCCCCCCATGTTCCAGCCGCAAAGCCCGGTCTTCAGGCTCGAGAAAAGCTGCCCCAGCTCCCACAGATCGACCTTCGCGGACGCCATGCGGCACTCGCGCAGGGAATCCTTGATGAGCGTCATGCGGTCGGTCTCGTCGTAAATCGAGAAGTTGCGCCTGTAGCCCAGCGCCTCCGCGTTGTCCCGTATGACCGAAAGCCCGAACGCGTGGAAAGTGCTGGCAGTAAGGTTTTGCAGCTTTTTTCGCGTAAGCTCCTTCACGCGGATTTCCATTTCCTTCGCGGCTTTGTTCGTGAATGTCAGCGCGAGGATCGCGCTCTGCGGCACGCCCCTTTCCAGCATGTACGCGATGCGGTAAGTGATGACCCGCGTCTTGCCGGATCCCGCGCCCGCGATTATCAAAAGCGGCCCTTCGATGCTTGTGGCGGCGAGCAGTTGCGGCCCGTTGAGTTCGTTTTGTATTTCGAGTCTTGACAAAATGCAGCTCCATGAGTGGGGGAACGGGGATCAGGGATCGGGGACTGGGGGAAGACGCGGGCTCGCCCCGCGCGCTTTGCGCAGGGCGTCGCATGCCTTTCCCCGCTCCCTAGTCCCCGATGCCCAGCCCCTTCAAAATCCCCGCGACGCGCGCGCCGGCTTTGCCGCGGTGGCTTATGATGTTTTTTTCATCTTCGGAAAGCTCCGCGACGGTGCGTCCGAGCGCGGGCACGAAAAAGATCGGGTCGTAGCCGAAGCCCCCGCTTCCCACGGCGAAGCGAGCGCTCCTGACGATCTCGCCCTCGAGGGTTTCCTGCGCGACGAAGAACCTTTCCGGCGAAAGCACCAGCGCCATCGCGCAGACGAAGCGCGCGCTTCGCATGGGGCTTTCGCCAAGCTCGCCGAGGAGCAGGGCGTTGCGTTCGCCGGCTTCCAGCCCAAGCGCGTCGGGAAGCTCCGCGCCGGGCGGCCCCGCGTACATCGCGGAATGCAGTCCCGGCCTGCCGCCAAGCGCGTCCACGCAGATTCCGGAGTCGTCCGCGATCACGGGGTCGCCGTCGCTGAAGCCGTCTGCGCGGCTCGCGAGCAAGAGCCCGCGAAGCGCCATCGCCTTGAGCAGCGCGTTGCCGTGGAAGCTGCTCTCGGTCTCGTCCGGCGCGAAGTCCAGGCCCGCGTCGCGGGGGATGCGAAGCTCGCGGCCGCACCCGCCCGCGCGCAGGATCGCGGCGAGCTCGGCTCTCTTGTGCTCGTTGCCGGTGGCGAACCAGATCGTCACGATCGGGCGCCTGCGTACTTTCGCAGCGCGCGAGCGACCGCGCCGGGGCCTTCCAGCATTTCCGCGAAATACCCTTCGATCCTTTCGCCGAGCCCGGCTTCGTAAAGGTCAACCGCGAAGATTTTCGCGTCGCGCAGGATCGGCTCCAGCGCGGCGCGGAAAGGCCCTTTCTGCCCGAGCGCGATCCCGGAAAGCCGCGCCGCCAAGCCGTCGAGCATCGGGTCCGGGCTCACGTCGAACGCGGCGCCCGCGTCGTCGATCCCCAGAAGGTAGCGCAGCCACGCGGCGAGCGTCAGGGGTATTAACGTAAGGTCTGCCGTCGAAAGCCCGGCGCCCGCGCCTTCCATGTACGCCTTTATCGTCCCGCCGAAACGTATGCCGACTTTCTGCGACGTGTCCATCGCGATGCGCTGCGGCGCGTCCGGCATGAACGGGTTGGGCAGGCGCGCGTTTATCACGGCGTCCAGAAATTCGCGCGGGCTGACGATCCCGGGATCCGTCGCCACAGGCAGCCCCTCCGCGTAGCCAATGCCTTTGACAAGATTCGCGAGGTCGGGGTTTTTCATTTCCTCGCTGATGCGCGTGTATCCGAGCAGGCAGCCGAAGATCGCGAGCGCGGTGTGCAGCGGGTTCAGGCAGGTGCAGACCTTCATGCGCTCGACCTTCTCGACGGTCTCGCGGTCCGTAAACAGGGCGCCGGCTTTCTCCAGCGGCGGCCTGCCGTTGGGGAAGGCGTCCTCGACCACGAGGTAGCCGGTTTCCTCCGCGTTGACGAAAGGCGCGGCGTAGGTGTTTTTCGCGGTCACGGCGCCGTCCATGCCTTCCACGCCGGCCGCGGCGAGCATGTCGCGCGCAGCGTCGTCCGGGCGCGGGGTTATCTTGTCGATCATCGTCCACGGGAACGACATCTTGCTCCGGTCGCGCACGTACTCAAGGAAGCCGGCGGCGGCCTTGCCGTTCGCGGCCCACTCCAGCGCGAAGGCCTCGACCGCGGCGAAAAGCACGTCGCCGTTGCGCGAGCAGTTGTCCATGCTCACCATCGCGAGCGGTTGCGCGCCGCGCAGGTAGCGCTCGTGGCAAAGCGCGGCGACGCGCCCGAGGTAGCTTTCCGCCGCCGCGGGGCCGGCCTCCATGTCGCGCGCCACGCCGGGCGGGTACGCGCCGTCCGCGCCCCTGACCGCGTAGCCTTTCTCGGTGATGGTGAAGCTCGCCATTTGCAGCGACGGCTTCGCGAAAATCTCGCGGAGCGCCGCCATGCCGTCGTCCATCCGGTGCGCGGACGCGACGGAGGCGACGACGCGCTTGCCCGCGGTGCCGTCCGCCTTGAGCGTGACGAGGAGCGTCAGGTTGTCGAAAGGCGCAAAGAACTTGTCGATAATTTCCGGGTCGTAGCCTTCGGCCACCACCACGCCGGTTTCCGCCAGCCCCCGCTCGAGCAGGTCCTGCGCCATCGCGGCCGGAAAAGCCCTGAAGATATTCCCCGCGCCGAAATGCACCCATCTCGGCGCCTCCCGCGTCGCGGCGGCCATCGCCGCCCTGTCAAACCCCGGCGGCGCTATTCCCGCTTTTTCCCATTGGCCCTTGTCTGCTAGCTCCCTGTCGTTTAGGCGCACGTTTCTCTCCTATTGATTTGTCCGCAAAGGGTACATGCCCTGCCATTCATGGCGGGGTTGCTGATTGCCATGCGAAGAGCGCATACCGCGCCCCTCCCTCAATCCAAGCCCGCCGCCTTCCTGAAGCGCTCCAGCGTGGAAGCGGCGATTGCGCGCGCTTTTTCCGCGCCTTGCGCGAGCGTTCTGTCCAGCGCGGGAACGTCCGCCATGATCGCGTCGTAGCGCTCGCGCATCGGGGAGAGGGTGCGATTAGCCACGCGGAAAAGCTCCTCCTTGGCCTCGCCCCAGCCCATGCCGCCGGCGCGGTAACGGGCGGCGAGCGCGTCCTGCTCCTGCGCGGTCGCGAAAAGCCGATACAGAAGAAAAATCTGGCTCGAGTCCGGATCCTTCGGCTCCTCGACCGCCTGGGAATTCGTGACAATGCGCATGATGGTTTTGCGCAGCGTCTTCTCTGGGACGAACAGCGGAATCGTGTTGCCGTAGCTTTTGCTCATCTTGCGACCGTCAAGCCCGGGGACGACGGCGACTTCCTTCTTAACCTCCGGGCGCGGAACCTTCAGCACGGGCTTGCCGTAGTTGGCGTTTACCGACTGCGCGATGTCCTGCGCCATCTCGACGTGCTGCAACTGATCCTGCCCCACCGGAACGACGTCCGCGTCGAAAGCGACAATGTCGGCAGCCATTAGCACGGGATAGGTGAAAAGGCCCATGTTGACGCCTTCGTCCTGAGCGTTGCCCTTTTCCGCGTTTTTCTGCGCCGCGTCCTTGTAGGCGTGCGCGCGGTTCATCAGCCCCTTGGAAGTGAAGGCCATAAGCATGATGGCAAGCTCGAAAATCTCCGGAACGGCACCCTGCCGGTAGAAAATCGCCTTTTCCGGATCCAGCCCCGCGGCGAGCCAGCCAGCGGCGACGGGCCGTGCCGCCGAGCGCAGTTCCGCCGGGTCTTTCATCGCGTTGAGGGCGTGATAGTCAGCGACAAAATAGCGCGCGTCGTAGCGCTGCGCAAGCTCCAGCGCGGGCTTTATCGCCCCAAAGTAATTGCCGACGTGCAGGTCGCCGGTGGGCTTGATTCCAGTAAGCGATATTTCCTTCATAGATTGCCAGTTTAGCAAACATCGCAGGCGTTGTAAAGCGACGCGCGACGCAGACCGCGACGCGCTTGCCTTCCCGTCATGCTGATGACGCCCGCAGCATTAATCACGCTGCGGGTGGAACACCTTCGGTTCCTTCTGCAACGGTTTGACAAGACGCTAATCACAAGACTGCGCGGCCCGACTCTCTTATGCCCTCCACAATATCAGCAGGCAAGCCAGCCTGCGCGCTTACTATCGCCTGCCGCCCCTGCCCTCAACAACGAAATTCACGACTTCGCCAGTGTGCATGTCGATGTACAGCTCGATTTCAGTTCCAATGTCCCGGAAGTAAAGTTCCCACGCCCACCAGCGTCTCCATTCCCAGTCAATGCCCGAATGCCTCCGGAAAGAAGCGTTGGGAAAACCTTGGGCAGCAAGGAAGACATAACCTATCTCTACGGCCTCGGCGCGAGAGACGTTTGGCCTGAACGGGTTCCGGCTAACGGGCTGCTGCGCTCTGGCGCCGGGCTCAGCCGTAGTCGCGGGCGGCGCCGCCTGCGCAGCGGCTTCCGCAGGCACTCCCGCGATAAGCCGGAATACGTCGCCTGTGTTGGCATTCACAAAAACCTCGTACCTTGCATCACCGCTAACGATGATAATCCTGTATGCAAGAACGTCCGTTGCGGCATCCGTAACAAGTTCGAGGCTGTTTAAGACTCCGCCGCCCGTCATGGCAAGCGCGATTTCCCTGGCTTCGAGCGCGGAAATCGTCTGACCGTGCGCCTCGGTTTGCGCGTAAACAATGACGAAAAATGCCAAGGCGAAAACGCATGTCAATTTCTTTTTCATAAACCCTCCTGCCCTCCAAATATTCAAACATCAACAACGGCTTGACAAGCCGTTAATTACAAGGCTGCGCGACCTGCTCCATCCAGGCATTCCTGTACAAAAAAAGTTCTGGCATGTCGCTCTTCTCAACTTCCTGATAGTCAGGATCGAAGTCGCCGGCAAGTTCCGCAAGGGCTTTGCCAGTCAGCGCCATCTTCGCGGTCATCGCCGCGCCCAGCGCAGTCGCCTCCGCGATGCCGGTAAGGTACACCCCGTTATCGCGCAAAGCCGCCGATAAAATTCGGTTGTATCCCGCGCTCTTCCGGAAGCCCCCCTCGGTGATAACCGCGGAGCCGCGTTGCAGCCCGGTTCTCTCCAGCGCGACCAGCGATTGCATCGCAAGGCTTATCTGCAAAACCGCGAAGCCGTTTTCGTAATCGTCAAAGCAGGGGGGGAGGCTTGCGCCGGCTTTAATGTCATCGTAGTCCCAAGTTTTCCCGCCTTCCACTATCCGCGGCTTCGAGCCGGGAAACTGCCCTGTGCCTGCCAGCAACTCCGGAAGCAAGAAGCAATCTGCGTCGCGCAGGATCTTTCTGTAAAGCGCCTCGTCATAATCCGGAAAGTCGTCGCGCGCGTGCCGCGACATGAGCACCTTCGCCCACGTTTCCATCTCCTGCCCGCCCATGAAAAGCGCGGTCTTAACCGGCGTGCCGAACGCAGATATATTGAAAAAAACCGCCTTGCCAATCTCGTCCCGTGCAAAGCCGTATTCCTTTACGGGGTTCATTGTTACGCACCATGTGCCAGTGGAATTAATCGTGAATCCCGTTTCGCCTTTTTTGGCGAAGTGCGGAAGCAGCGAGGCGTTGGAATCGTGGATACCCAAGGTAACAATGGTGTCTGGAGCAAGCCCGGTCCTTTCCGCGATATCCGCGCGAATGGTTCCAAGCGCGTCCCATGAGTTGCTGAGCTTTTCCGGCAGCAAGCCTGTCATGCCCAGGTCGCGCGCGACCGAGGACAGGCAGCCGTCAACCTGATCCCACAGGTAAGTGTGGCAGCCCATGCAGGTGTTTTCCATGCCCGCATTGCCGGTAAGCCTGAAGCCCCAATACTGCGGATAGTGCAGCACGGTTGCAACATTTTTGAACTCGTCCCGGAAATGACGTTGCGCGAAGTACAGTCCCTTTGCGGAGTTGATCATTGCGTCAAGCGCAAGAGTGCCGGTTCTGGCTTGGAGTTCCGTCGCGCTGCCGAAAGTTTCATAAAAGCGTTGATGAAAATCCCCGCCGGGATCGTGAGTGTAGTACACGCACGGAAGCGCGGCCTTGCCGTCCCTGCCAAGGCAGACAAAGGTCGCGCCGTGCGTGCTGACCGCGATTGCTTTTATGCTGAAGCGTTTCGCCGCCTGCGCAAGCTCGTCAAGAAACCACTCCTCCATCCCCTCCAGATCGTGGGTTTCAAGCCCGTCAACAATCTTAGGCGCAAAGCTGCGGTATTTTGCGTCAAGTTGGCGGAGAGCGTCATCATAGACTGCGACTTTTTTGTTGGTCATGCCGATGTCAATAACAGCTATCGCGTATTCCACGTTCACCTGCCTCCGCTTGCCTGTACATCGAGCCAAATGCCGTGCGCGCGCGATTGTCCGAGTCTTCCATGAACTAGGCCAAAAAATCCGTTATTCCAGCACGTAGAGTCAACTCTAGTGAGCATAGTCTCTCCTTATGTTTGACGGCCCTATTATACCATGAGAATTTGCGTTTGTCAGTACGTTGATCTTGCCGCGTTTGCAGCATCTTCGAGCGTTTGGGGATGCGCCGCAATGACGAGGCGACAAAGAAAGTCGCGTGCCAAACGATTGACACCGTCGCCCGCAGATGGCAGAATGGTGCATGATCTTGCCAGCAGCTCCAAAGCGCAAAACGGACGGGGTGTTCGTCGCCGTTGCCACAGCGCTCGTCGCCATCGCGGCGGCGGG
>Ga0209755_10007413_pt1 | contig 11887 bp, 8 predicted proteins | sample TergutCo191P1_FD_187301 | JGI IMG/M metagenome (GOLD analysis project Ga0209755, IMG submission 187301) | Cornitermes sp. P1 segment gut microbial communities from Petit-Saut dam, French Guiana - Co191P1 (SPAdes) (version 2) | ecosystem: Host-associated > Arthropoda: Insects > Digestive system >...
ATAAATATAAATATATATATATATATATATGATATTCGCAACTTCAAAATTGAACAGGAATAATAATTGAATCCAAATTAAATATGTCAAATGCTGTTTCTGACAAAATGTTTTGAAAATATGTATGAAACATTTATCCTGTACATGTAAACAGGATGTATATATTGTCTGTTGGGAATAATCAGTTGGATAACGAATGTTTTTATCAAGAAAGATGTTTCTATAATGCCATTTCTTACACGGCGAAGACAAGGAAGGAAAAGACACAACTCTGACGTAAAAGTTCAAATTTTTAAAAGAAAATTCTTTCCCTTAAAAAGCCATTTAATTTTTTTTATTCTTGTCATTATAATTGTGTTTGTAATACATCAGAACACCTCTCTACTGAGGATAGTTGAATGTAACACGTAATGTAGGACAGTGTGTAAGTAGCTTAAATATTTTATTGTGAATTATAACAAACACAATTTCTGATCCTAATGGCCCTTCGGTCTGCGGCCATTCGCTTAATGTGATTTTGTGTTCCAATACCGCCAGCAACATGGATGTGTTTCTGTTGTGTGTGTTGTGAGTTATCAGGTTCCTCTCCGTCCATCGCGCTTGGCGCTAGTCCAATAGAGTCCTACCGAATGTGGCGGATCGGAATCTAATCATGAATCATCGATAATGAGGAGCGTATTGACTTTGGTGGATCATGCGTCGTAGTAGGGAATACAAACCTAATTAGGGGAACAAATCATTTTGGGAAGGAGATATGGAAACGGGGCTCTCGAATTACAAAAATTATTGGACTTGTGAATTCAGTTAAAACTTCAATTAAATTTGAATAAGCACGTGTGTCATTCCCTCGATATTAAGGGTTGTGATCTAGTAACATAAACGTGATGGTGTTTTAGAACCATGTTGTAGCACAGAGTGGCGAATTTCCTTATAGGTTTTATATGAAAGCTGTTATATGTGAAGTTATAAGGTACGAGGAAATTGGTCTTATGAATGAAAATCAAAGATAATTTAATAGACACGCCTACAAAAAAGAAGTACGAACTGAATTAATTAATTTTTTACGTAACGAAGGATTTCTTTAACACATGTAGTTTCCCAGCTATCCAATACATCCTCCGATTTTAAATAACGTCTGTTAATTATTGGCTTCATTACATGAAGAGAATTTTGCTGAGGCGCTGTGAATTTGTAATTTACATTATCCTCTTATCGTGAGAATCCAAATGTTAAAATTAACCCTCTAATTGTGTTTTCTCTTTCTTACTTTTCTTATTTTATTACCTGAATTATGTGAGAGTAAAATAAATCAGGCTTAAGACCTTGAAAAATACCGGAAAGAAACCTATAAATATTTTCTTTAACTTCGTTCCTAAAATACTTGTCCAGTTCATACCAAAATTTCGGTCCTCGAGGTGCCAAATATCTTTCAGTTTAGCGTTACACAGTACCTCATTCAAATGGCATTGCGCACTTTTGACAGCAGTAGAAACTTCCTAAAATAAATAACAAATTTGCCATCGTTTGATCATATACAGATTAATCGAAATAAATCTTTGAAACATACAAACGATGCGATTTAATCTAATAAATATTGGGCGATATGAAAGAAAGAGAGTTATTAAACGAAATAGATTTACACAGCAATTTGACAAAAAAAATACACAATTCATGTACAATTTTGAATGCATGTTACTACGAATATTCTAAAAATTCAAATTGTCATTTATTTTCCATACTACTTTACGCGTGTACCTGCAAGACCCTGATATCTACGTAGCGCCGCACGTCAGTGTCAGATGTCACTACAGCGCAGAGCCACCTGCGCTGTACATCCATTCACAGTTCCACAGTGTTTAACTCCATAATATCAGTTGATAGAGAGACAGAATTCAGGCCCATTGTAGGTACCTACAGTGTGTAAATTTACAGTTGTAATAAAGCGTGTATTATTTTGTGTAATTTTTGTAAGGGAACGTAGAATAATCTCAATTTATGGACGGTTGAATGCACAATCAATGAAAAATAATGTGCAGAAATTCATACAGATTTGAGACAGGAAAAGACGTGTCATTTGTATTTGCAAATAGCTGCATGGATGATATTTAATCAAGGAGCATTCTGGCAAATGTCTTAATTGTGTAGACCAGCAACGTTACTTTTTCTGAGTTCGAGGAAGCCATATGTGTTCTACTGATTGAATTTCAAATAACCTACAGGAAAACCTAAATATATTTGTAATTTTGTAAATATTTTCCTTTTAATAAATAACTAAATTAATTATTCAATAAAGTAATTAACTTTTTTTATTCTGGTTGATTTTGAGTTCCTTCTAATATAACATAAATTTATATTGCCATGAAAATACCAATATTATTTCTATTGGTAATATAAGTATAATATTAGTCTCATATTTGGGTAGTAGAAAATATAAAAAAATGAATATTAAGCGTCATATTAATATACATGCCAGCACTCACGTTCCAGAAATCTATATTCACACAAATAATTTTTTGTGTAATTAATCAGTAATCTCAATAAAAGCTGTGGCTTCTTTTTGTGCTGCTACGTGTCCGTTCATTTGTGTTCACAATTTTGTTTAGCGATATTTTCAGAACAAGTGCTGAGCGGTCAGCTGATTTGTTTGTTTCTGAGACTTCAAGTACACACTATGGAGAATGTCACATAATTAGAAATTGTGGGTTGTGACGTAGCTCACATTTTCGGATAGGCAGACCAGAGTTCAGGATGATAATGTTGCCTTTACTTAAGGTTTCAGTAACCACTTGGATTTGAATTTCGACTATAAAATGTCGGAAAAAATCAGAAAAACACTTAAGGATATGTCCTGATGTGAAATAAAATTTTAAATATTGCAAACTGTGAAAAATTAAAACCAACCTACATTATATTTTCCTGCGTGGTACACGTGATGATAAAAATTCATACAATAATAAATAAATGAAATGGTTATCAATCTCAATAAAAGTGTGTTTAGTAAGGATATTTTTCACTTCATGTAACATATAGAAGACACAAATTATATAATTTTATAATAATGCATTACATATAAATTTAATAATAAAAATGATTTAGTTATATCGGTAAGACTTTCGTAAGTAAATAAACACGACCGTTCTTTTATTACAGTTGTTAAGAGGACGAGGAAATCATAATTTATGTCGAAACATGCTCCTTAGTCTGACAGATTGAAACTATATTTCCTTCAAAATACAATATAATTCAGAATGATTTTAAATTCATTCATTCATATCACTGACACAGAACAGTTTATCACACGTAATGATTGGATGAGCTGTTGCAAGAAATACAGAGTTCGTCTTTGCAATGGTAACACACGAATTACGATCTACACAAAACCCACATTGACAAAGTTTTACATGATTTTTCTCACGATTTCTATGAAATAAACCTGAAATGGAACAGGAGAGTTTGCTTCAAAAATAAATTTATAAACTAAAATTATTTTGATCAACAATTCTATTTCCTTCTAAGAACGTTGTTATGTAAACTTCAGGGAAATAACATGAAATATTTCACAAATGCCAAAGATACACACTTATATTAGGGAAAATTGTGTTGTCAGTCTAACAACCTTTTAGTAGGAGCAACTGAAATTCACGTGCATGGTTCACACTGAGTGCATATATCTGTGGAATGTAGATGTGAACTTGGGTAACACAAAGAAACCAACAATCAATCTGCTGCATGAACATCAGTACCGTTTCTATTCCAAATTACGTATAAGAGAAATTTTGCGAAAAATAAAGCAGAAGCATTCTGCGCACGAACAGAATTAATGAATTGAAAATTCAACTTGAAAAACCCTTCAATTCACACAGCCGTTGATCACACAGAACAGTATCACTCGCTTTCCAGTAGCAAGTTTAAAATTTGACTTTATTCTCGCTCTGACAATGTGCACATATTAATTAAATCAAGAGGACTAAATCTCATCAAGTGAATTTAAAATAGGTACATAATTTATCCCACATCTCTGATTAGATTAATATTCCAAATTCAAAATTGCAAATTGTAAGCACTGCAAATAATAAATACTTTGTCACAATGAAATAAACTTCTTCGGTTCATATCTGATTGTCAAATGGATTATTGAATATTTCCCAGGTCTTTAATCTTATCGGTTTTAGTCATACTTAGTGAAATAAAAAGCAGCTTGTAAGTTAACCGGCTGGAAATTTGTAGGTGACAAAGTCCTGGGGAAAACACAACATAATTACAAATTACGTAGCAAAAGACCCATTATCAAACTCAAATTCTTTTTGTAATACGCGACTGTACAACAACTGGAGCGTAAAACAGAGAGCACTTAGACACCAGCACATCAATAAGAGATAGAAGGCAGGTTGCATGTGATACAGGTTGAAGCTGTAATATCCATCAAGCGGGTGCACAACAGCTACCTTACGGGCACGTATTTTAATCAAGTTAAGGCGCCACAAAATCCAGTAGTTGTATATACCTGCTTCAACCATTCACTCACTTCCTCCATGGTGCAGAGTCCTTCTTGAGCAGCTAACTGGTTTGCAGCTAGTCAAGAAAATCCCCGTATTTCACGGAACCCGAAGATTCATTGCCACACTCACAAGCTTCCGCCAAATAACTTTATCCTGGGCTAGTCCAATCCAGTCCATATACCCACATCCCACCTCCTGGAAATCCATCCTATTATTATTAACCCATCTATCCCTAGGTCTCCCCAGAGGGCTCGTTCCCTCCGCTTTCCCCACGAAAAACCTATATACTCCCCTCTCCGCACCTATACGTGCTACATGCCCAGCCCATCTCATTCTTCTCGATTTTATCACCCGCACGATATTGCGTGAGGAGTACAGCCCACAGGTTGGTCAACGAACTTTACAGTGTCTTGTAAACTTGCCACTCTAACGTGCAGCTGTATCGCCCAACACGTGTAGTCGAAATGGCCGCAATCAAATCGATAAGATAAGAACTAACCACAGATCCACAGACAGAATTCTAAAGATGCTGCTCCATCTTTAATTTTTGACAGAACACGGTACATACCAGCCGACACTCATCATGAAGTAGATATTTGTGGAATCAAAATAATATACTGACAAAGAATTTGTGTCGAAACCTCCTAGAGCTATATAATATTTTTTGGAAACCATAGCACCAATTATATTTTCTAACGATTCAAAACATTTACGTGAAGGTAAAAGTTTCAAACACATATTCAACTGTTGCGAAAAACTTTTATTAAATTAGACTCCAAGACTGTTACGCGGGTCCCAAAATTCATTTAGAATTTTCGTATGGAATATATATCGTTGAAAACCCCCATTTTTGGTCAATTAAGTATGCGTTCATAGGTCATCCGTTGAGTCTGCTACTGATCTTTCGTGGAAACAAGTCAGTGTTCTTGGTGAAGTGCCCTTGTGCAGAATTAACCCGAATGTCCTGTACGGTAACATCATTAACTTCAGTAAAACGTTCTTAACTCTGATGTGGAAACCAAGTGTACGCAACCAATGTTTTGATTATTTTACACAGTTAAAATTTATCGGTTTTTTTCACATAATTTGTGTATTACATCATGCCCTAGGCTTACGACAATGCAGTTATATATTATAAATTTTGAGAAATGATCAACTATGTCGATTTGATGGGACACTAACAGTTCATTTGCTCCAGCTACAACAAACAGTGCTTCGGAATTCCATAATCTTGTGTATGTAAATAGTTATTCAGCTAACCCTTAATTTCAGCCTTAAACTTTTGACAATCCCATCTGTTATTAGTGGAATATAACTGCCATCTCTATCTGTGAAGTTTGATTTCTAGGTTATGCTAATATTCCCATCAAAAGTAACAACATCAGTCCACATAGAAGTTCTGTGAATCTCTCCAATCTGTTCCTGCTGAACATCTCTGTAGGTTGCTGGCGATGATATCACCACAGATCGCCCTGGTGCGAAATATCTGTGGCTGATGTGTGTCAGACAGCGCACCAAGTGAGTTTCCTGTAAAGTAAGGGACGGTGTCGGCAGCAGTTTTCAATTTGTAATGGTGTTGAAGAGTATTATCACCAACAGGATGTCCAAAATTGTTTCTTTCTGCAAAAAAGCACAACACACTGTCAGCAACTCAGTACCCAGCATTTCTCTATTTATTTAATTATGTTGTATTCCTTTAACAGGGAACGTGAATATGACGCTCTTCCCCAATATTGTAACTTCTATTAACATATACATTGTTTTTCATTTTATCAGATTTATTATCCTGTTTATAGTTAGTGATTGTTCTGTCGTTATGCACTTGTTTATTCCATGCCTTTGTTTACCATCTTGTCATTGTAAATTTATACTAATTTTGATGCCGATTCATACTTGATTTCTGACCGTAATTTTTCCTCAGATTTATCCTTTATGTTAATTTGCAGTTAACACACATTCTATCTTCTTTCCGTTTGAAAAATTCTGTTGTCAGTAATGCGTAGGTTGACACAATATGTTTTACTGTATCGTCAAATTTTCTATGTTCAGTCTCTGTACTGGGGTTCTGTTTGTAATGTCTGTTTCAAGAAATGTTGTTTTTGTAAAGCCTGGTCTTGTTATGCAATTATTTCAAATTCAATTTCGTTTTTCAAATCTCCCAGCGACTGTCAAATGAAATTGGTTTCTTGAGCAAACAGCTGCCTATACTCCTAATGTACTTATCATATCGAAATTTCATTTCGCGTTTCTTCTTTGATGGATGTACTTATCAAGCTTATGCAATTTCTAAACTTTCATTTGCTTCAGTACTTCTTTTTAGAACTTCAAACTTTAAACACCCCTACTGAATGTTTAATTCTTGAATTCGTATCCTATTGATTTTGTTGTTGTATTTAACGTTAGAGAAATATTTGCTTCTATATGTGACTTAATCTGTCTTTGTTGTTTCCGGCTCTGTTTTAAACGCATGGCTTTATTTTGAAATAAGCACATACCATTGTCTATCCTTTTCTACAGCCTAATTCTGTTACCTTGAGGGCAATTTATCTTATACGCTTTCTTTATCTTTCAATTTCATAATTCGATTCATGATTATTACCATTATCTGGACTAAACCATTCGGATCTACTTTCGAATAAATAACAATTTTTGAAAAGAAAATAATTATTTTTGTTTCTTTTGTTTGTCATTCAAAGTACTGTCAATTTATTTCGCTAATCCACCGTAGATTATATATTTCCTGAAAGATCTACCATCCATAAATTTCCGCATAATTTAAATAAATTAGTGCCCAAGTAACGCAAGTATTTTCACACGAAAATTGGATGTAAAATTACTTAAATCCGCTTGAAAGTTTCTCCTAATTTATAGATAATTAACATCAGTGAACTTTTTGGAACTCCGTGATGATTAATTCCTTATTTGTTAAAGATGCTGAAATAAAGCTACATTGTACAAATTACTATGTTTATTGCGATAATGTAAGTGAGAGTGTGGACTGGAGTGTATATGGAACTGAAGGGTCAATATTGTGCGTAAATTTTCCAGAACTGCATTGGCTTCTCATGTTGTAGAAATGCTTATATTTACAAACAGGACCCTAAGGTAGGATCAAATAACATGTTGTAATTTTTTACATATAATTTCTTTGTTCCTTCTCTGTTGAGTGTGCTTAAGGGTAAAATAGAAAAATTCGTCCGTGTAATTTCAACTTTATTCTTTTGTCTATAGAACTTTTAAGGATTGTGAAATTAGACTAAAATGAACAAAATTTATCACCAAAATAATTTGCTGAATGTTATCTCTTACAATCTTTTATCATGTTGGATTAATAGACCTACTTTCTTCTCCAATTAAACTTCGTTTAATTTCATGTGGAATGTCTGAGAAGACAATATTTATATCTGAATATCGGAAAGTAATAATCTGCCGTATTGTTGGACAAAAAAAAATGGAATTTGGAGGAAAACATTTTCGGCTCCTTGCATAATTTACATTATTACATTTATTTATATATATTTATATTTACAGGAAATGTATAACATAAGGCAAAGCACATTTTTGCACAAAAAATATAAAAATTTTCTCCACAGTTATTAAAATAAATTTTATGATATTTTCAATAATGTCGTTTGAAAATTAGTTTGACTCACAAGAAATGAATCCGGAATTCTGGATTTCCAGGGGATTAATGAGACAAATTGTAATAAATATTTTAATAACAATATAAGAAGAAAGGGAATTGTGGTAATTTTGGTACTTGATATAACTAATTAATTTTAGCATCTACACAGGCGCATAAATTTGATACGGGGATTCTTTTACAAATCCAGTACAGAGAAATTGAAGTCCTCAGTAGTTAAAAAACATCATGTTACTTCAAAACAATTGCATTTTTTACTACTTTATTACACATCTTAACTACAGACATAAGATTGGTTATTGGGATATGAGGCAAGATGGCGGAAGACTCAGTTCAGTGTATAGAATTTATTCTAGAGGACATAGTAAATGGAACGAATCAAAGCCAACACGTCAAAATGGAATTGAAGGAGTCAATAATGGAAGCAGAAAATATACCTAGAAATATATTTTAAGCTCTCAAGAAAGACATAGTGGATAAATAAAAAAAACACTCAACTTCAAATAGAGGTTAATCAAGCAAGGCGAGAACTGCAAGCCTACAGAGACACACGGGTAACAACACTTGTGGCGACATCTGGTGACAGGGTGAAGTCACTAGGGACCGATGTAAGTGACACACAACATCCATCTAGCGGTGGGAAATTGAAATCCTACTAGGATATTGTCGTCGGTCGCGAAATCAATAATAAATTTAAGATAAAAAACAGATCAAAAGGAAATCAAGCACCAGAAACAATCCAGGATTTAATTAAAAAAAGTAAACCCAATAGTAATAAAAGTAGGAATCAACGCAATTACGGCGCGATTGGATGGCAGAATCCTGATAGAAACAGGAAGGAAAGAGGAAATAGATGGTATAAGCACCAACATCACTGAAAAGTGCGGAAAGAGCTTGAAGCCAAGGTTCAGGAACTCAGAAATCCAAACCTAGTAATATATAACTCTACAGGGGATATCAAAAGAAAATGAAACAAAGAAAATACGAGAACAAAACTCTCATCTACAGTTGGAAGAGAGACACATTTTTGCTAAATTCATCTACAGAACGAAAAGAAATATATGGAACCAAGTAATAGAATTGAGATCTCACACACGGAAGCAAATAATGAATACCTGAATATAGTATGAGTGATAAGTAACGTTGATGAATACATACAAGTAAACATACGCTTCAAATGTAGCTGATACAACCGCAGGCTTGCAGTCTGCAGAGTTGAGGACACATGTTCTTTCTGTACAGGAAGACACAAACTAAGGGGTTGCACATCACCACAGGGAGATTTTAAATGTATAAATTGCATGTCATACTATAATATAACCGCAGCGATACAATTTGCACAAATCATTTTTCAGTAGATAAAAACTGCCCAAACCTACAAGTTCAATTACCGAATTACAAACAAAACACCGACTATAAATATGGTAGATGTTAACAAACTCATCAAGAGTATGAATGTAGCTAAAATCAAAAACACGAAACCACAAAGAATTATCAAGTGCTATCAGATATCCCTTAAACACTCAAGAACAGCAATATACAACTTAATGAATCTAATAGAAAAGGAAAGAATAGACGTGCCATTTATACAAGAACAATATACAGTCCACAACAGAGTAGTAGCAATTACAGAAATGTATAGAATATTCATACCGTCCGTAGGTAGGTGCCGTACAGCAACAGTGGCTACTGATGACCGAATAGAAGCCTTACTTATACGAGAAGCAACTGAAAAATGTCATGTTAGTAGTAGAATTAATACTTGACAATTTAAAATTCTACACGGCCAAAGTTTGCTTGGACATTACAGGAAAATTAGACAAAGATATTAAATTGATTACCGACAACTTACAAACAGCAAACACATGTAGCATTCTCATCACGATGGACAGCAACTCAATACCCAGGATGTGATATGACAAACTTATCAACGGAAGAAGCAATGTATTAGAAGAATTTCTAGCATACAAACATCTAGACATAATGAGTGAAGAAACCGAAATGAAAAATTTTCAAAGCAGCAGAGTGTCTAGTAATTTACACTCAACAATAAATAACAGCAAATGTGCTAAAGGATTTTCTGGGGTGGAAAGTCAGCGAAAAAGAAAGTTGCTCGGATCACAAAATAATTCAATTCGGCATAGGAAATTATAACGTTCAGCAAACAGGGATCAACTATCAAAGCATAAAATATACAACCAGAGAAGAGAACATTAAAAGATTCGATGAATTAGTAACACAAGAAATAGGAAATAAAGTGTGCTGGCCCAGATGGGAAGAGTACAATAAAGATCTAGTTAAGTACATATTTTTTCAAATTGCTAATACGGAAAACAAGGATGCCATAGTCCATATTGCATCTTGCGTCTGAATATCTGGCAAGCTTGTCTCAAGACGGTGACGTCATCCTGACAGTACTTTTCCAAGACCAGTTTGTTATCAAAAAACCTGTTCTTCTTACCCTCGTACCATGTCATATATTCCCCTCTCTCAGATATACTCATCTCATCGACTCCATAATACGATACGTCGGGAATGGGTCCGACATAGTTGAGATTCGTATTTGTATTAAAATAGTGTGGATACCACGATTTGGTTACCGAAAGACCAAATGCCTCGGGTAACTTGCGTAGTGGCATAGGTAAATATGAAACGCTGTCGATGAACAACATGTGTTGTATCTTCATGGACACGATTTTTAACCCGTTTAGAATCAGTTCGGGCTTCCATTTCATTTGAATAGCTCTGTTTAATATGAATTGCGAATCAAAAGCTTTCGCGTTATGCGCTATAGCCACGAACTTGCTGACCCATGGTCGAGGTTCGCAAAGATATGAGAGCAAATCTCCAATAGGATCATCCCAGAAGGCATGTTGTCTCCTACCACAGCGCTCGCAATCATCCTCTATGTCGGGCAACATCTCACACCGTGAACAATACTGTTGCAAGCATACTAGATTAGGAATATGCAGTGTTGCCGTTTCGGTGATCTTCGTATGTTGAGTGGTTTCAAAATCATAAAAAACAAACAGTACATTATCGCTGCGAGGCAGTTCGTTCTTTAACGTCGCCATGTAACAGAGATGTCCGACCTCCATGTACCGCTTACAGTTCGCACAGTACGGCTTATTACACTCGTGCTTTTTTTTATTTGTAAGCAAACTACCGCACGCGGCGCAGTTTTTCTTCTGTTCACACACTGTCTTTCCTCTCAACTTATTGGTCTTATGCTTGTCGAAACACGTCCGACTCCTGAAATTTCTATTGCACAACTCGCACGGGATTCGAACATGGGAAAACGTGCATGGAGGAACTGACATGCAATCACTACACGCCTGTTCGCATTTATGTGTCACGTCACTACAACATAATTTATTACATGCTTTACATATATACCGTTTTGCCATTGCGCCTGTAATGTTAACTATCACATGATAATGGCGTGCTACGTCATCATAAAGTAGGTTTATTCTTTTTTCAGTTTGGACCTGTCCATCGAACATTATGTCTTCACAATTGGATTTAGCGAGTACATTAATAACATATACATCAGTAATGTTGGCTGCCATAGTTAGGTTTCTTATATATATATCTTCGCTTGTGTCTTTTTATTTTACTTTTGTTTTCTCTCACTAATCTGCCATATTAACGCCATACTTTATCGGTCCTCAGCTTATCACCAGACAGCCGTCGCAGCAGCCAGCCAGCCAGTCGCCTTTCTGCAAGTACGCCAGCCATTCAAAGC
>Ga0209755_10007414_pt1 | contig 11887 bp, 10 predicted proteins | sample TergutCo191P1_FD_187301 | JGI IMG/M metagenome (GOLD analysis project Ga0209755, IMG submission 187301) | Cornitermes sp. P1 segment gut microbial communities from Petit-Saut dam, French Guiana - Co191P1 (SPAdes) (version 2) | ecosystem: Host-associated > Arthropoda: Insects > Digestive system...
ATGGCAGTGTGGTGTGATGGCAGTGTGGTGTGATGGCAGTGTGGTGTGATGGCAGTATGGTGTGATGGTAGTGTGGTGTGATGGCATTATGGTGTGATGGCAGTGCGGTGTGATGGCAGTGTGATGTGATGACAGTATGATGTGATGGCAGAATGGTATGATGGCAGTGTGGTGTGATGGCAGTGCAGTGTGATGGCAATGTGACAAGAATAGTGGCATTCCGTACAAGCATTTATAGATTAAAAAGTGGACAGTATGAGTGAATGACTGAACAAAAATCTCAATCCAAATCGTGATAATCTGTACAAAACAAATGTAACACACAAACATGTAAACAACAAAACACAGTCACAAAATACATTTCACACATACATTTGAAACATTTCAGATGTAACTTTTGATATTGAAGAAACATGAATTCTAGAATTCGGTTTTAATTGTAATTTTAAAAAACCAATGACATTTTGTATTGATAATTGACACTGACCATGCCATTACACAGCTTGTAAGTTTACACAATACATATAGTTTTCTAACACATAAGAAAGTAAGACAAATTACAGGTCTAATACAGCTAATAATATTTTACGTAAAAGGCAATCAGAAGCAAAAACAAATATGTAGAAATTATTTTTAACAAGATCTGATAAAGACAAAACAATTGTAATCAGAAAGGAGAGGTAAGCTGATATACTTGTGTGTTATAATTGATAATGAAGTACATGAAGTATAAAAGAGCCATGAAATATGAAATGATGTAAATAGATATTTGAGTAGTTGGAGATTATGTTATGACTGTAAAGCATTACATGCTTGACTTGTGGTGCCAGCTGGGAGCTGATCAGAGTAACTTTGAGCAGTTTACTCTAACAACGTTGGAGCTCACACGATACGTTCGCATGGATGCAGCAGCCATCCGTGCACTAAGTCTGCTTCCGCCTCCTGGATCTGGTACTGCAAATCGTCACCAGAGTGTGCTAGGACATATAGACCGCTGCCGTACATCACATGGACACAGGTAACAAAACAGAATGATTACGGGTCATGCTGTAGACTTGGTTCTGCACCTTGACCGGGCCACCAGCCAGTCGTGCTGAGGAGAAAGCTCATACTAAGTCACAACTGTCTCCTTCTAAATCCTTACCCTATCACCAGTTATGAATCACACTTCAGAACTGTGTTTTTCAAGTTTGAATGAATTGCACGTGTAGTTATTTATGGTTCATATGTGCAGGCTGCTGGCACAGTGGCTCCGACAGCCTCTTAGGGACCGCAGTGCCATTGTGGAGCGTCATGATGTCGTGCAGGTGATCCTGCAAGATGCAGAGATGCGCCAGACGCTGCGAGATGAGCACCTGCGCCGCATCCCTGACCTTCAGGCCATTGCCAAGAAGCTGGGACGGAAGAGGGCTGGCTTACATGACTGCTACAGGTGTAGTAGTGGTGGTCACATAGCATATTTACATTTACTGTTGAGTGTGCCCAGACTTGCAGTCTGTAGCCATTTGGGCCCAACGCACTGCACCGCCTCGTATATTGAAATATGTGGAAGCTGTCTTGAATGCAAGCAGTACAAGTAGAAGAGTAAAATTAACAGCAGTGACAATTGTCTAATTAAAAAAAATGATCGAGTTAATGAGAGTTACTTACTTACGTATGCTGTCTCACAACACGTGTCATTGTATAATCATGACAGAATCCAGGAACATTTGGTACCTTCAGTTCTTGTACAGTTAGGTTAAAATTTTATGTGTATAGATATTTTGTGGCTGTGTATTGGTTCAGAGTTTTCTGTTCTGGCTCTTAGCCTGTCATTAGGCATACAGAAGACAGGATGTCTTGCAGATTAATATGGTAGGGTCTCAGTATTCACAAACTGTGGTATACAGGGTTTCTACTTTTTTGTGACTACCCTTTTTAATACTGCTGCTCTGACAATTCATGACTTGTTCCAGTGAATCAAGGTGAGTTTACCAGCCTGGCAGGCATCTTCCTTCACTCTCTTGCTATTATACAGATCAGTTCTTGGCTCAGTAAAGCCGTGCGTTGTATTAAATAAGGTCATTGCCCTTGTGTGTCATGGAATGAGACCTCTAGAATCATTTAATGTGTATCGTGCTCCAGGAAGTATGTGTATTTAATTGAAAAAATTAAGCTTTCTTTGCTGTTTGAATTTATTGTACATTTTTATTACTGGTGTTTCAGAAGTTCTTGGAGCCAAATAGGCATTTCACATTTAAAATGGATTTCGATGTTTTTGACAGTTTGAATAGTTAGAATTAATCACAAGCAGTGAGAGCACTGAATGACAGTAGCATTAGTTCTGGGTATGACACAGTCACGTGGTATTGCAGCCTGTTGTACTGGTGGAATTGTGTGTAATGGAGAGGAACAAAGGTGTCTGGAGAGAAGTTTGTGCCATCCCCATTTCTTGTTTGTGCACCATGAATCTTAGATGGACCTCTGCGGGACTGAACCTGTGCCACCATACTGTGCAGCTTACAGGTAACCATTCAGTTATGGCAAGTCAGATATGCCGTTCATACCAGATGCAGTAAGCAGCTGTTGCATTTGTGTCCCACAGTGTATCCAGGCAGATGTTGGCATAGTGCTGGTCTGTATTTTGTCTCAGAACTGTTGTTTATTACTTCTTGCTGCTACTTAACTGGATGTGCAGGCAGTCACCTGAGTGGGCTGCACTAATAAACAAGCAGGCCAACAAACGGTGGCAACTGATAATTGTCAGATGAAGTAATGTCCCCATACCTTCAAGTGGAACACCCCCCTCTGAATCCACATTTCTTCCTGTTGACCATCTGCCTCACTCAACTGTACATAGTCTGTTCAGTAGAATCGGCAGTGTTCATTAACACAAGCTTCTGTTGTTTTGCCAGTATGTGATACACTCTACTGAATTGCTTCCTTTGTGTGACTGCTGCAGGATCTACCAAGCAGTGGGTCATTTGCCACAGTTACTGCAATCGTTGGCTGCACATGAGAACTGTCCTGCACTGCGATGCATGTTTATTGAGCCGCTGACAGACTTACTGGGTGATATGCAGCGCTTCCAGCAGATGGTGGAGTCAACGCTGGACATGGGTCAGGTGGACCATGGGGAGTTCCTGGTCAAACCCAGCTTTGATGATGACCTGCAAGGTGTGAACATAACACACAACATTCTGAAGTTCATACAGCAATGTTACAGACGATAAGTTGGCCAATGCATGAGGCTGAGACTTACCTCCCTGGAGCGCCAAGGTTAGAAATGAGTGGAGCTTTTCCTCTGCTCTTCCCCATGTGCCTTCTTGGCATGGGGAGGGACAAATTTAGTTCATCCTTACTTGATCACGCTGTCAGTAGCCGCTATGGTAGTGAATGGTGGGCTGATTGGTAAATAATGAATTCAAAAATAAGTGGAAGGCAGTAAGTTTTTGGTCTAATTGGAGGTACTATTGTGATGCTTGTGTGGAGGAACCCCAAATAAACTGCAAAAGTCTTGTCAAGCTGGTCTTAAGGCCAATGTGTGAACCTGGTTTCTCCTGAATATGAAATAAGTGCTACCTGAATAAACATTTATTGGCTGAGTCTTGAGTCTGTACAGTCCTCCAAGGCTGTGCTACTAACACCAATTTTCTTTCAGTGTCCCTTACATTGAGTGTCGATTTATGTACAATCGGTTAATCTGTTTGTTCCTATTACAGGTTTCTCTACTCTCCTTATTTCTTTGTTTGGCTTTCCCATTTACATTTTATCTTATATAATACTTTCCCAAAGTTTCTGTGTTCTAGTATCTTAGTACAGTTAGCTGTGTTCTTACTGGTTACCTACTTACTGAATTTTAACCACTCACTACAATTTTTTCTGTGTATTTTTGTGTTGTCATTCAGTTCAGTGACAAATGAATATCTTTTCTTCCTTTCTACTTACAGGATGCATTGTTCTTTCCACTCCTCGCACATTCCTGTCTATTTTTAAATTTCTTGTCCCAATTTTTACCTTTACAGTACAGCAGTGTATATAATCTTCCTTTCCCCAGTCACTTTCTGTCACTCGGATAAGATTTCATATAGTTAAGGAATTTTCCAAATGCTCATGTTCTTGTGTTCAGAGCTCCGTCGACTGATGGACAGTCTGGAGGAGCGCATTAAGAAACAGCTGACACGCGCAGCCAATGACCTGTGTCTGGAGCCCAACAAGTCCATCAAGCTGGAGTCAAATGCTCAGATGGGCTACTTCTTTCGGGTCACTCTTAAGGTCAGTCACCTTGCTACATCTGCATTTGTTCATTTATACATTTTCTCCGTAGCTCAGCTTCTGCAGGATGCTAAAACAAATCAGTTTGGCATATTGCCTCATTGTGGTCACCAGTCTTTGCGTCTCAGCTCACCACCCTTGTCAATACGATTCAAATTACTTCTTATTTTTCTTTTCTTTTATGTAGGTGAAAGTGTTGTTGGGGATCATAGTGGCAGTTTGAAATATAACTGAAGGATGTACTGATGTATTGTCTGTTAAGAGTAGTGCTGTAGTGGAAGTGCGGCACATCTTTCATTTCAACAGTCAGTTGAACATGTGTGTTACAACTTGGTGTGTGCCGCAGACATTTCCATGATTCTGCAGTTTGACTCTTGAACTGTCAGCTGTTAGTGCTGTAATGCGCAATATATGTTATACACATATGCAGAATTCTGTATTATGACTGAAAGGTGTAAAGCAGATGGTGGGAATTGGTCAGTTGATCTAGTTGTGTTGGACTGAGAGTTTTTCAGGGCATCAACAAAATTTCAGCTATGGAATAGCTCTTTAAATAAGTCGTGGTCATCTTGTGTAGTGTTTGCCGTTGTCATTCTGTTCCAGAATTGCCTTACTGTTTTTATGTGTTGCCCTGAGGTTTTCAGATGTGGAATGCTGTACACAGTGCTTGATTTTGAGCAGTAGGTGGCCTGACAATCAGTTTTCTTGTTTTTCAGGAGGAGAGGGTCCTACGCAACAACAAGAACTATGAGACACTGGACACCAACAAGAGTGGCGTTCGGTTCCGCAGCCCGGCCCTGACTGATCTGAACTTTGAATATACACAGGCACATGATAGCTACACTGAGAAACAGAAGGCCATTGTGAATGAGATTATCAATATAGCAGGTCAGTGTCACCTGGTGATGTGGAACCCCATTTCAAGCTATATATTATCCTCACATTAGTGCTGTTTGTCTCTTCATGTGATGTGCTTGGAATAATTTGTCTTTTCTCTTGCATTCTACATATACAGCTTGTACGTTTCTGGATATAAGGTAAGAGTTGTGCCTGTGCACACCATGAATGCATATGGGAGTGGAGGTATAGCTGCACTACACTCCCTAGCTGCTTTACCACAGCAGGAAGAGTCCTTGGTCTGCACTGGATGGGAGGCTAGGTTACTTGCAGAGCCAGGCTGGATGCTGTGGAGAAGAGACAGACTTTTTGCCTCACTGAGAATTGAACCACAATTCCTTGATTCTCTTGCCTGTAGCCCGGTCACCACACTTGAGTTATCACATCGTGCATGAACATGTAGTAAGAAAGTGCACTCAGTCTTGTTTCTGATATAATTAGTTCTGTCCAGCAATTGAAGTGTCCTGTATGTTAACTGAAACTTCCACACGTACTTCATGCAGCAGAGTCCTTGAGAAGCTGACCGGTTCTCACCTGGTAAAATTCCCTGCATTTTATGGAACCTGAAGGTTCATATTCACATTCACAAGTGCCCACCACCTGTCCCTATCCTGAGCCAGATCAGTCAAGTCCATGTCTCCCCTTCCCACTTCCTGAAGATCCATCTTAATTTTATCCTCCCATTTACACCTAGGTCTTCCAAGTGGTCTCTTTCTCTCATATTTCCCCACTAAAACCGTGTATGCACCTTTCCTGCCCCCAGTATGTTCTACATGCCCTGCCCTTCTCATTTTTCTCAATTTTATCACCTGAAGAGTATTTGGTGAGGAGTACATATCATTAAGCTCCTCATTATGTAGTTTTCTCCACTCCCCTGTTACTTCATCCCTTTTAGGTTTAAATATTCTCCTCAGTACCCTATTCTCAAACTCCCTCAGTGTGAGTGACCAAGTTTCACACCCAAATAAAACAACAGGCAATATTATACAGGGTGATAAAAAGTCTCTGTGTACCTGCTTTCTGTATTATAATCATCAGGTGCACAGAGACTTTCTGATCACCCTGTAGTTCTGTGTATCTTAATCTTTATATTTTTGGAGAGCAAACTGGAAAACAAAAGATACTGTACTGAACTATAGCAAGCATTCCCGAATTCAATCTGCTCTTAATTTCTTCCTGAATAGAATTTTGATTCGTTAAGGGAGACTCCCACACTCCCTGTGACTGTATCATTTTCACTTGTTTGTAAGCACTTTGCTCAAAATAAGATAAATGCTACCACCATAGTCTTACTTACATCCTCAGTCTTCATATCTCCTGGCAGGGTGTCGATTAGTTTCATGGTAGCAATGAAGTTTTAGTTCTCACATAAGTGTTGCTCAAGATTTGTCTTTGTGTGTTTGTGATACTGTGTAGTTTCTGGCATTTTGAAAGACTGTAGTGCTTTTGTCTTCACAGTGAAGCTTCACCCTGAAGATGTTGGCACTGTGGTCTGTAGAAATGTCAGCAGCTACTCGCCCAGTGGCGCAGCTTCACATCCCAGAAGACTTGAACCTTCTATATGTCTGCCTGCCTATTGGCATGTAACATGAAAAACATGAAATGAGTTTTCATTATATTTATTATAGTTTTATTGAAGTTTATTAACCTGCTCCAGTTTTGGTTGAAATCAGAGGGCAATGAAAGATACTTGAATGTAGATATGATCTGCATCTGGTGGCACCTTGTGTGTATGTGAAATATCTGTTCAAGTGTGTAATGGATAGAATGAAAATTTCAAATAAAAAATGAAACAATGCTATGTTAAATACACACTTTCTCATAAGGCTTTTGCTTTTTAACATGTAGTGAAGACAACTAAAGACAGTTACACCAGAATCTTGAACAGTTTCCCATAGGTGACATTTGATTGATAATTTGTGGACAGTGTGGCAGGAAGTGGTCACATTCTGTTGCACTCCTTCAGTTTGATGCCAGTACACAGTGACAACTGATTTCTAATTTGTGGACAGTGTGGCAGGAAGTGGTCGCATTCTGTTGCACTCCCTCAGTTTGATGCCAGTACACAGTGACAACTGATTTCTAATTTGTGGACAGTGTGGCAGGAAGTGGTCACATTATGTTGCACTGCTTCAGTTTCCACATGTGCATTGCACAAAGTGTGATGCAGTTTTGTAGTAGAAGTGTAATCTGCAGCTTGAATATGCATAGGTTTAATGGAGCGCATTGTGATCAGCTGTGCCACTGTATGTTTGATAATATGAAGTGTTCTGTGTAAAGTTGTTAGTACTTTGTGTGTACTGCTGATTGGCTGTGGGTGTGCAGTGTTTGTCCTCTAGAGTCATTAGTTACTAACACATGATCAGCATGGCTGCTACACTGTTTAGTCTGTCATTGAACAGCTGAACTATGTGACAAGGTGAAGACAGCAAAATATGTTGATAGGGAACAGGAATGGGAAAATGTCCTAGTGTTCCAGAATGTGTCAATCATTCATTAAAGTGAGACATTGTGTGTGATTGGCTGGTAAAAATGAATTGTTGAATGCAGAATTTATGTAGAATAATATTCTAGTAAAGGCAGTGTCCATTTCAATACAGAATTACAAAATAATGCTTTATGCTCGGCTTTTAAAACATTTTCCTCTTTAATGAGCCTAGTTTGTTGAGTTTTTCCAAAAACATCCTCCTTGTACAAGGTTTTCATTGTAATTAAATGAAAGCTGGCAAATTATTCAAAGTTTTTGTGCTGTTTGTACATACCTCAACTTGAACATTCAGGTTTTCTTGATCGTGATGCTGTGTTGTTGGGTTACAAGTTCCCTACATTTTGAAGGACCTAGTGCCACCATCTGCATGGTCAGGCAGTTCAAGACTATCTAGGATGACTTGACCCTTGAAGATGGAGACACTCTGAGTCTTTGAAACATCAGAGACCAACATCCAGAACCTAATCACACAGTGTCATATCCCAGATACCTGAATCATCACAACACTGCTGTCAGAACCTTAAGTTTCCTGTATGTGAGTGTGTTTTTTGATCTCATTGTGATATATTTGATCATTTTATGATCCTGTGGTTGGTAACACTCCACAGCTGGGTATGCTGCTACTGTCCGGCAGATGGGTGATGTGCTGGCTCGTCTTGATGTTTTGGCTAGCTTTTCGGAGGTGGCAGCTACTGCCCCTAAGCCGTATGTCCGCCCAGTGCTACATGACGAAGGTGCGGGCATGATGGTTCTGGACCAGGTGCGCCATCCTTGTTTGGAAGTGCAGGATGGCATGTCGTTCATTGCCAATAATGTATACTTCAAGCAGGGTAAGACAGTCTGTAAGCATACACTGAACACAGATGTTCTCCATCATCACCACAAAAGCCTGTCCCTGACCCAATGTGTGGTGTTTACTCACAGCCTGTGTCTTAGGTGATGTGTCATTTTGTATCTGAATTTTGTAAGCATATTTTGTTACTCACCTGTTGCTATCCCCCTTAGACACTTTTGAATCTCTTCCCTCATATCACCATAGCACTCTTGGGCCAAGGGTACAAATTGTGAAGGTCCTCATTATGTCATTTCTCCAATCTTTTTTTATATTGTGTCTCACAGCTGCGACACACCAGGTGTTGTTGCAAGAAGGTGTATGAGAGTCTGATGGTTGTTCGTGCACGTGTGAACTTCACTGCCTTCGATGGAAGTTTAATATTTGCAACTGTTTCACTGTTGTAACTGTTGTGTGAGGTTAACCCAGTTTAAACCTTGTTTCTTTTAAGGTCCTTTTGAATATTATCATCCAGTCTCCCAAAGTTCTGTTCAATTTTGTTCCCACCAAAAAAAAGTATTGTCTCTGATGCATGGTTCCTCCCTGATCGTTTAGTTGTCCTTGACATAATCACAGAATTGATATTTGGTGAGGAACACAAATTTTGTAGCTCCTGATGTTACATTTTTTTTGTTCATAGTTTTTCAGATTTTGTGTATGTTAAGAATTTATCAAGGATTCAAATTTCATCATATTTTCAAAGTTTTAGCAAGGAATGTTACCACATTTGTTAAAGTTTTGCAAAGGATTTAAATTTTATTACATTTATGGAGGATCTACCTAGGATTGAAGTATTATCACATATGTAAAGAATTTACTAAACATTCAAATTTTACCATGCTTGTTATGAATTTATCCAGGATTCAAATCTCGCCACATTTATGAAGGATTTGCTAAGGATTTCTGTTTATATGGGGACATTTATGCATTTATTTCTAGTGTGATACAAGAAAGTTGAAGGCTTTACTATGCCAAAATAAGAAAACATGATGTTTATTGGAGGTTTGTTAAGTAAAACTCAGCTCAGATTATATAGTGTTCAGTGATAATGTGATTAGCAAATATGAATTGAATTGAAAATGACAGGGAAGGTAGCAGTCATGGCTCAAGTGAAGTCATGTCCCACTGTTTACCTTGAAGACTCGAAACAGTAGTTAGAGTAGCCAGGATACGAATATACAATTGTAACCACTTAAACTACAACATATAGAAAAATATGATTTTGATAACAGATGTACTAACCCCACTGAAGGTATACCTGCTTTGTTGTACTGATGGGGCTTGAGTGGTCAAATGAGCATGAGAGCTGTGCCAGTAGTAGCATAGCTACTGGCGGGGTCTTCCTTGCCAGACAGGTCAAGGGTGATGATCCAGACTAAAAGGGATACACTGTTTTGCCAGGTTGAAGGTTGGGCATGGGGCTAATGACCCCAACCCATAAAGCCAACCCAATGTTTAAGAAACCTAAAGGAGACCAGGGTCCTGTATGGACTGCAGAGCCAGTGAAGAAGAATAAGAAAAAAGACATATGTACTAGGATTAATTTTTTGTCTATATCCATCTGTTCCTCAGGTTGGTTACTGATCAGTGTGCATCCCCTTTTATCACACATCTAGGTATGGCCCTATGCAGGGCCTCCAAATATAACCATGCCCTGTCCACCTCCTCCTCTGATTGTCCAACCCATGTTGATCAACAGAGCTATATATATGCTCCCCATGTAGCCCCCATGTTCCTGCAGAACATCAGGAAACACCCACTAGCACAATGTCACATCCCTGAAGGCCTGAATCCTCAACAACACACTGTGAGAACCTCAGATCTTGCAGGTCTTCATTACTTACACTGAACTTTGTCTTTACAGAGCTTCTGGTTTCAGGCTGTAGCATAGTTCTGTGGTGCTGTGTGTTAGAATTGGTCCCTGTGCCACTGTTACAGGGGAGTGTACTTTCCTGATCATCACGGGTCCCAACATGGGTGGCAAGAGCACTTACATCCGTTCAGTGGGCATAGTGGCACTTCTTGCTCAGATTGGCAGCTTTGTGCCTTGTGATCAGGCAGAGATGTCGCTGGTGGATGCAATACTTGCACGAGTGGGGGCAGACGATTGCCAGATCAAGGGCTTGTCAACATTCATGACCGAAATGGTGGAGACTGCTGCAATAATCAGGGTGAGCTGTGAGCTGTAACTGGCCCACACAGTTGGATAACAAGTAACTGCATAGCTTATGGTATAGAGGTGAGCTGCAGTAGCAGTGCATGAGCTGTAACAGGCCCACACAATTGGATAACAAGTAACTGCATAGCTAATGGTCCAGAAGTCTCAAACATGTGGCTTGCTGTACCATTTTATGTGGCCTGCTTATTGATCTTTATTCAAATTTTGGCTTGTCACCCAGCTCAGAGTCCAAAATTTTTTAGTGTTAAACATTTTTCTGTCATTGGCCTGAAGACTCAAAGAGGTATGCTAAGCCTAGTTGGTAGTGCCAAAGATACATCCACAAAGATATAAGAAGGCAATAAGGTAGCATTTATATTTTTGGCAGTTGTTATACATAAGTAATATCAGCAATGTTTACTAGAACTTTTTTCATTGTCGCAAATACTCGAACCAAAACGCTGGATTGCGGAAGCAGTGAAAGGATTGTTATCAAGTAACCCCTTCATGTTATCTTTGCAGACTGCCACCAGTAACTCACTGGTGATCATTGATGAGCTGGGACGAGGCACCTCAACGTATGAGGGCTGTGGCATTGCATGGGCTATTGCAGAGTAAGTACAAGAAATTGTGTGTTCTGGGGTAGGTACCAGACAGAACTACCAACTGACGTGAATGTGTTCCCAGGAACCTTGCTAAGGAGGTGAAGGCATTCTGTCTGTTTGCAACACACTTCCATGAGCTCACTCGATTGGCTGAGGAGGTGATGACAGTGTCTAACCAGCACGTGACTGCTGTGACATCTGAGGACTCGCTAACCCTGCTGTACCAGGTCAAGCCAGGTGTGTGTGACCAGAGCTTCGGAATCCATGTAGCTGAGATGGCACGCTTCCCCAGACATGTTATAGAGGTGAGTTTGGTGTTCTCATATTTTCACTGCGCACTTAGGGTGTGTTGTAATGGTACGCATCTGTGACGTGGTTTCTTGTCTTACAGTACGCAAAGAAGAAACAGGATGAGCTTGAGGATTACCAGAGGGTGAGCTTTCCTTGCAGCGACACACAGGACAAGCACAAGATTATTGAGGTGAGACATTTGTGAAGAATGTGCTAGGGCTGTTACATAACTAACAAACTCCATGGAGCAGAGTCCTTCGGGAGAAGCTAATAGTCTCTCAGCTAGTCAAGAAAGTGTCTGCATAATATGGAACTCGAAGGTTTATTATCTCATTTACAAGAGTCTACCACCTGTTCCATCC
>Ga0209755_10007415_pt1 | contig 11886 bp, 15 predicted proteins | sample TergutCo191P1_FD_187301 | JGI IMG/M metagenome (GOLD analysis project Ga0209755, IMG submission 187301) | Cornitermes sp. P1 segment gut microbial communities from Petit-Saut dam, French Guiana - Co191P1 (SPAdes) (version 2) | ecosystem: Host-associated > Arthropoda: Insects > Digestive system...
TTGACACAGATAATTTAAAGCAAAATATCATTAACGCATATTTGTCATCTGCTACGCTGGATATTTTCAGACAGTGGGTTGCCGATGGAAAGAAAATTCCGCTTGAGGAAATAATAGCAATAACTACAAAATTATTATGTAATGGAATTCATGGCTTCAAACAACCTGTATTAAAGTAAATTATAAATATATTTAGCAAATACAAGAAGATTAACATTTTTAACAAGACTAGTGACTTCATTAGTTCCATTCTGTTACAGCCAATTCTACTATTGGCGATATGGAAGATACAAATACAAAAAATGACCTTCACACTTTGATCCCTCTTGATGAATTCAAGGCTTTAATGGGCATTGACGATAGAGACGATAAGACCGCCCGATTTTGCCTTGTTACGGCTACTTTGACGATTGAGGAATACTGTAAACGTAAATTCTTGCGGAAACAGTATTTTGAGGTTTTTAAGTGGTCTGGTCATTTGGTCTTGATTTTGAAAGAATATCCTGTCAGCGAAATTTTGGCTGTTTATACATATAACGATTTGCAAGTTTCAGAAAATTGCGGAATGATACTTGAACCTGAATTTTACCGCCCGATGATTGGCAATGACTATAACGAAGGAATACCTTTTGAATTATTGCTGTCTCCTTCCTTGAAACCATATCAATTAAAACTGATAAAAGTAATTTACTCTGCCGGATATGTATCTAAGAGCAATGAAAACCAGATTACTGATGAGCAATTACCAGAACGCAATATGCCTATGGCTGTCCCTGCTAATCTTTCGGCGGCTTGTTTGGAGTTAGCGTCTTGGAACTTTAACCGTTATAAAGGAAAACGGATTGGAATGTCAGGAAATATCAGGGGTGCAGGCGTTCAAGGCGAGCATTTTGAAATGTCTATCCCTGAAAACGTAATGGCTTTGATTGAGCCGTACAGGAGAAAGACTATATGAATGAATTTATTGAGCAAAAAATAATAAACGCTGTTAAAAAACTTTTGACAGGGAAATTTAATGATATTCTTCGTGAATTTGATTTTCAAATTCCTTTTGTTGAATTTGGTATTTATCGCGGCGTTAATGTTATCGCTCCTTTGGTTTCTATTACTTCATGCGAGCAGACCGAAAAGGAACGGATTGTAAAACAGGACACATATACGGCAACGGTTACTTTTCCTGTTTTAGATACTGTTGAAAGTGAAATGTGTTGTTTCGCTTATGCTGACGCTTTTAATAAATCGTTAGGTGTTGATGTTACGCTTGGCGGTGTTGCTGACAGGGCGGTAATTATAAATAAAAAGTATGTGCCGCCGAAAAAAGCGGATTGCGGTATGGATTGGGAATTGATAATCACATTGCATATTACTGTGGAGAGTTTATGAAAGTACAAGGTAAAGACTGTACTATTGTGATAAAAACGTCTCACCATGAATTTGACGTGCCGTATTCGGAAGAAACTATCAGGGAAGCGGTATCAATTTTACAGGAAGAAGCGAGTATCGAAGGAGACGGCAACTGTAAAGCGATTGTAAAGAAAAACGGCGTTACTGGCTGTGTTGTAACTCCCTTGACGATTGATACAGTACCATTGCTTTTATACCTTGCCTTTGGCTCTGCCGGAAAGCCGCTTTATGTATCACAAACTAGAAATGTATATAGCAGTAAGTTAAATCTTTTGCCCTTAGAAGATACTGAATGTTTTGATTTAATCCAGGACAGAGGAAATGAACGGCGTGTGTTTGAAGACTGCCGCATACAGGGTTTTGAATTCCGTATTGAAAATGACAATGCGATAAAATTAAAACTTGATGTATGCGGAGAAAGGTCTGCAAAAACTTATTTATATACTGATGATGTTGAAAAGACTACAGGAGAAAGATTTAAGAGTAATTGCATTGACTACTATATTAACGGAAAGGAAAACCATTTTATATACGGGATTACTTTATCTGTAAAGAAAAGCAGCGGCACTAAAACTGAAATTTGGATTAAGCGGATTTTGCCTGTCAGTAATGAATTACCTGAATGTATAGAAGAATTAAATATTAGAGCTATGCTTTTATCAACAAAATATGAATGTAATAGTTACGGTTTATTCAGCATAAAACTTAAAAACCTTGTTTTAATTTCTGATGAAACTAATATCAATTCCAGTGATACGGTTATAGATCCGCTTCGGTATTACGTTTCTGGCGGTGTCTCTGCTGATGTGTATACGGCAAGTGATGAGATAATATCATGAATTTCTATTCAATAGATAATGCCTTACAGGAAGCGGTAAATGCCGCCGATAAGCCTGTGCGGTTAAAGATTGAAATTGAATTAAATGGATTATTTCAATCGGTTTTTGAACAAGATATTATTGAAGCGAATTTTTATTCATTAAAAGAAGCGTCTGGCGGTGTTTCATCGAGAGGTGATGTTTTAATTGATAATTCTTGCGGATTGTTTTCTGACTGCGGTAATACTGCCGGATTAAAAGTAAAGGTTTCGTTTTCCATTGGCGAAGGTTTGCCTTTTTTCAACAGATTTATTTTTTATATTGACGATAAAGGCATACAGGACATAAAAGGCAATGGTCGTAAAAAATATGTAATGCTTGGGCTTCGTGATTTGTCTTATAAAATGCGAAAATCTGACGAAGCGCGGGATTGGACTTCATCTGCGGTCTTTGCTTACAGTGTTGTATGCGATAAAACACAAGCGGATATTTCTCTTGTTCATGGTATCGCTAAACGTGCAGGACTTTTCGTTGATGATATTGATTGTTCTACTATTCCTGTTACTTTGCCTTATGTACGGTTAAAGAAAAACATTTGGACTGAACTTTCAAATTTGGCTACTGCCTATCGCTGTCATTTGGAATGTGCGGTTGAAAAACCGCTTGTATTTGCTCACTCACCGTATCAAGTAGAACCATTAACGGATAACGATTGTTCATATTGCTTTACCGGAAGCGATATTTTTTATTTACGAAAAACTGAACGTGCTGATTATTACCGTAACTCGATACGGTTAAAACTGAATATGCCTGTCTCTTTAGATAAACAGGAAATTTGGCGTTATGACGAACCGCCTGTTTTTTATGATGATTTTATGCAATCTCATTACCCTTTTAAGTTTCCGTTACAGCGTGAAATTGAAATATCAAGATATGAAGTGAAATACAGAGTGATTGATACTGACGGAAAGGAAAGAAATGTTTTATTTGCTGATGATATAGATACTTTAGAAGAAGCTGAAAACCGTCTTGAATATGACGGCGGCTCATTTTCTTATTCGTTCTATGATGTTACTACTAATCCAGACAGAGCGATTTTAACTTTACAAAAAGAAAATGACGGCGATTTATACAAGGCTTGTATTCATGGCAGACCGATTGTACAGGACTTAAACCGTTCTTGCTTTGTGCGTGATGATGAACAGATTAAGCAGTACGGTACTTCCGCTTTGAATGTTACAGGCTCTTATTTTTCGGATTATGAAATTGACGGTAAACCTCATTATGAAGATTGGGTTAAGCGTGAATTAGCAGAAAGAATTAAAAACAATAGGGAATTTACTGTAAAAACACATAGAGCGGTTTTTAACGCTCGTGTCGGCGCGAATGTAAAGATAGAAACTAAAAGCGAAAATTTATCAGGTACTATAAACGCTTTGTCTTTTAGATATAAGCGTGATCAGGCTTTCGTGTCAAGTTTCAGAATAACAGAACAAAAGGGGGGGGGGAATGATAATGAAGAATAAACATCATCAACCAATAGGGGGTAATTCTATGACAATTCAGGATAGGCAGTTAATTGTAGAGACGTTAGGCGAAATGCGCGAACTTAAAGGTGAAATGAAAGAATTTAAGGAACACGTTATCGGGCGTGTTCAAAAGTTGGAAACAAAAGAAGCGGAAAGAAGTAAAAACAATATTTCTGTTATCAGTTTGATAATCGCTTCTTTATCGGTTTTGGTAAATATCGTTTTTAATCTTTTTAAGAATGGAGGAAGATGATGATTAAATGGAACGAGCTAATGGAAAACGAAAAAAGGCAATTTGAAAAAATGAATGAACATGACAAGTTTGTATATTTTCTTTTATTACAATTCGGCTCTCCTTACGGTTGGGGAAGTGAAAACCCAATAACAAGCGATTGTTCCGGCGCGGTGTGCATGGCGTTATACGCCGCTACTGGCTTACTGATACGCACTACCGCTGACGATTTGCTAAAGCGTGTGTTTACGAAAGTAAATCCCAGAAGCGGCGATATTCGGGCTGTGTTTTACGTTACGAAAAAAGACAAGAAACATGGCGATAGGTATGTTGCCGCCGGTACGGCTACGCACATAGCAGGGTTTATTGAAGACGAAATAATACTCAATTCACAAGAACCTTATGCGAAAGTGCGTTACATTACAGAGGTTTCAAATTGGTATCAGAATAACGGGCACGATGTTGTTGTGCGCGGTCTTGACCGTTTCGCACTTGAAAGATTAGCGAAGGAAGGTAAAACAGTTTATGGGCTTGATGAAGAGTTCAAACGCTTTTTTGAAATCAGAGCGTAACAAAAATAAAAATTGCGGCGATTGTCTGCATTGTAAAATTGCTTCATGTTCCACAAGAAATTCAAGATTGTGTTTTTGTTCAAAAGACAAAACAACTTTCTATGATCTTGAAAACTTTTGGCTCACAAAGCAAGTATGCCGAAAGTTCGAAGATATGAGTGCTTAATATGAGTAAAACAGACGGAATTCAAATTTCAGATAAACCAACTTGGCAACTAACATTTAAGGAACTGTTTAAGATTTTAGGAAAACGTATTTTATCGCTTCCTTCAAAAATGCTTGGGTTCAAGCCTTTTTGTTTGTATGCGGCTACTTGGCTTTTGGTTTGCGGACATATTCGTGATTGGATATGGTTTTGCATTGTTGTAATTGTGCTGTTCGGAATTGTCGGACTAAAGGTAATAACAAAATGGAAAGAAAAGGAATTTTAACTGATTATGCTAAAGGTTTTATTTTCGGTTTTTTAATACCGTCAATAATTATTTTGATTGTCTGCATATTTTTTTATGTGCGTGATATTGAAAAGGAGAAATTGAAAAATGCGAATGAACGGATTGAAGTTATTGAAAAGCAAATTGAAATCAAAGAATTACAGGAAGATTATCGCTCTCGTTCTGTTGATGAGTTTCTTGATATTCCCGATGTACGCAGAGCCGCAGACGGAGCAAGCGCAGAGTTCGAGCGAAAGCGAGATGAGATATTACAGCGATTTAGAAGTCGAATTGCTGATTGATGATTTGACAGTCATTGCTCTTGAAGCGATTGAACAGGCGGCTGGCGAAGCGGCAAGGGCGGCGTTTTTACAAAACCTTGAACGTGAAGCGGAAGCAATGAGGGAAGCGGCACGTCAGCAAGCGGAAGTTTTTCGTTTACGGAATGAAGCGGAAATTTTAAGGCGTGCAGGGATTAAGAATAACGTACTAATCGGTGTTTTATGTTTTATCGGCGGTTTGGCGGTCGGTGTTACCGCTACAATTTTAATTACAAGGTAGGAAAAAAAATGAAAGACAGAATAAAAATTAAAGGTAAGGTTACTGTTCAGGTTTTTGATCAGCATGGGAAATTAAAAAGACGTAAACAAAATTTTATTCAACGGCTTTTGGGTTTACAAGGCGCGTTTATGATTTATGAATTTCACAATATTGTAACCCGTGAAGGGGACGCTCTAATTGCTGACGCTCTTTTGTCTTCTCCTGTTAAAACTAAGGTATCAAGTTCTAATGGATATATTCAGGTCGGCACTGGTTGGACTGGCAACAGCACTAAAACAAATACAAGGTGCAATACTCCGACTGGTTCAATGAAAGCACTTGATGTTAATTACCCTGCTCTTAAAGCGGCTTGGGGAAATTCAGGAGATACAACAGTTACATACAGAGCTACATTTGCCGCAGGTGAATTAAACGCAAACGGAATAAATGAAGCGTGTCTGTTGAATGGTAATGCAGTTGGTTCTAACTGTCTGGCTTATGCGCAAATAACGCCTAGCGTAAATGTAACATCAAGCGATACGCTTCAAATACTTTGGGAAATTACAATACTCGGACAGTGATCAATTAAAAATGAGCAATGAACAATGAAATATTGTAGTTCGACATTCAGACAATCCTTGAATGACTTTCCCTGTTCGATAGAATTAGGAAAGAAAATCCCGTCATTTGGAATAAACCGTTGGGGGAATAATGCCTTGCGGTTTGTTCCTTACGATGATGAAGGGTTTGCGGTTCGTGGCGATAGGCAAAGACTTTTATATAAAGGTCGGCGGCGTTCTCATCGGTTTACTATTTTGAATGACGGAGCGTTTGAATATGATTGTATTTTATTAAAAGAGCCTGAAAGCAATGTAATTACTTTGAGAATGGAAGGAGCTGAACAATACGATTTTTTCAGACAGCCTGATTTTGTGCCTGATGATTTTTTGAAAGGCAGTTATGCTGTATATAAAAAAGAAACTTTGATAGGTCAAGGTACTGGAAAACTATGTCATATTCATAGACCGTTAATAATTGACAGCAGGGGTCGCAAGATATGGGGAGAACTGGCGGTTATTGGTGATTATTTGCACATAACAATTCCTGAATGGTGGCTTGCTTCGGCTAAATACCCTGTTACAGTTGATCCGATTATCGGGACTACTACGCAAGGTTTACAGACTACGGCGGCTTTTCAATACGCAAGCGGAATGACAGAAAATGGCTTAATGGGTGCGATAGTTGTAAATTCATTTTATATTAATGAAGCGTTTAATGGTACTGCAACAGCTTATGTATACCTTCAATCAAGATCAAACACAGGGCAATGCAAACCCATTCTTTATTCTGATGCAGCGAATATGTATCCCTCTCAAAGAAGATCAACAAATGAAGGTGATTTTGATATTGTTGTAAATTTAACAGATAAACCCGCAGGCTGGCGTTCAACCACATTTAACACAAGCACAAATATTAATACTGGTTATATATGGTTTGGATTATCTGCAGCACGTCTTTATTTTGTTTTTGATTATGGGAATAAGGCATTTTGGTGGGCTTATAATAATAACACTGTCAATATTCCAAATTCATTTCCTTTATTTCCAGACCAAAGAAATTTTAATTATAAAATCTCAATGTATTTTACATATTCTAATCCGCAAGATTATGTACGGACTTTAACGCAGGGCGTAACTCTTAACGAAACAACTAAGAGTATAGCGGAGTATAAAAGAATAGCCATACAGAATGTTAAAATAAACGACAATACAAAAAGCTCATTTTTCTTTTTACGTCAATGCGTATCAAAAGTTTTTAACAATATGATTATTTCAAGAAAACCTGAATTCTTTAGAAGTGTTTTTGAAAATATCAATGCTGGAATTGAATTAAAAAACAGGAGAGAGATTAAAAGAAATATTGTTGAAACTAAAAATATTACTGAAACTATCGCTAGATACAGAGGATTTACAAGTATTATCATTGATAATTTATTTTCTACTGATGATATGAAAAGTAATGTTTTAATTATTCGCACTATAAAAAACACTCAAATAGTGTCTGATGTGTTCACGAAGATTAACGAATATTTTTGTAAATTGTATGAGGAAGCAGGAATAATCGAACAGATTAAAAAGAATGGAAAATTTTATAGAACGGAAAGCGATACCGCCAATGCTGACGGTTCAGTTTTTAGGAAAATATCCATTTTTATAAAATTGGTTTCAACTTGTTTTATAAGAGATTTCTTATTAAAGCGTTTTTTAATTGCAAGAGAGGAAATTGTTTTGAAGTCTAAGGTAACACTGGAACTAACTTTAGAAAGTAAAATAAATTGAATGAGGTTATATGTCAAAGATTTTCAGAGAGCAAACAGCGTTAAGGATTACGGTTAAAACATTTACTGATTTAGAAGATGTTGAAACGGCTGTAATTAAGTTTTGCAAGCCTGACGGCACTACTGGCGAATTTGCAGCCGCAGTCGGAGACCCGATTAAAGGCGTTATTTTCCATGAAGTTATCGAGGGGGAAATTGATATTAGCGGTTGGTGGTCGTTTTGGGCGTTCATCACTTTTGAAGACGGTCGTACAGCGGCAGGGGAAGCGGCGAAAATTTACATTTGGGAAGAAGGTAAGTGAAAAGACGTACTGCGGAGGAAAAATATAAAGAAAATATCCGCAAGCAAGAAAGGATTTTGAAAGAATTTGCGGAATATGAATATGAGTGGTCTGGCGATTTAATGTTATGGTATGACGTTAAAAAACTTGACATTCCTGATGATGTTTACGGGGCTTGCGCTTTTTTTAGGAACAGGGAACACCGGAATAAGCCTGGCTCACTTACTATGTTATATGAGATGTATGTTAGGTGCAATAACGAACTGCCCGAAGTGCCAAGAGAAAGGGCTTTTGATTTATTGCGCTTCAAATATATGATGTACGCCAAAGTCATTGAAAAAGGCGGATTTTGATTTTAATTATTTAAGGAGAAAATTATGGCTGAACTATGTAAAGATGAATGTATTTATTTACGGCTTCAACAGTTACAAAAAGGTTTAATCCAATTTACCGATACGACTAATGCGTATCGTATGTTGACTAAATACGGCAAGGATATTCGCCACAATATGCTGTGGAAGAAATGGCTTGTCTGGAACGGCAAACAATGGGAACTTGACGAAGGTTATCTGGTACATGACAAGGGCTTGCAGATTGTCCGAAGTATTTATGAGGAATTATTAAAAACCGCAGACTACAAAGAACGTATTGAGATTGAAAAATACGCTATGCAGAGCGAAGCGGTCAGGCGAAGAAAAGCGCTCATAGAAGCGGCAAGTTGGATTCCTGAACTTAACATAAAAACTGATCAGCTTGATACTAACGCATGGCTTTTGAATGTCGGTAACGGTACTATTGATTTACAGACTGGCGTTTTTCGTGAACACAGGCAAGAGGATTATATAACAAAAATTGCCAATGTGGATTATGACGCTTCCGCTGACTGTCCTGTGTGGAAAAAATTTATCATGGAGATTATGAATTATAACAATGACTTAATCCGTTATATTCAAACTGCTGTCGGTTGGGCGGTAACAGGCGACACTTCAGAACAATCAATGTTTATGCTTTACGGCACTGGCGCAAACGGTAAGAGTACGTTCTTAAATACGATTATGAATTTACTCGGCGATTATGCTATCGCTACTCCTACTGAAACATTTATGAAACGAAACGGCGAACAGATAGGAAATGATATAGCAAGATTACGGGGTACTCGTTTTGTTACAACTACGGAAGCGGAGCAAGGCAGACGGCTTTCCGAACCCTTAATTAAACAGATTACAGGAAATGACAGAATGACGGCTAGATTTTTATACGGCGAATTCTTTAATTTTGTCCCTACCTTCAAGATTTTTATGGCTTCTAACCATAAGCCTATTATTAAAGGCACTGACTACGGCATTTGGCGGCGGATTAAACTAATTCCTTTTACTACAAGAATTCCCGAAGAAAAACAGGACAAACATCTTGAAAAGAAATTGATACAGGAAAGTCCAGGCATTTTGAATTGGATTATCGAAGGCGCTGTCCGCTGGTGTAATGAAGGTTTGAATACTCCTAATATTATTACTGCCGCTACTGATGAATACAGGGGCGAAATGGATATTATCGGAAATTTTATTAAAGAGTGTTGTATTATGAAGCCTGACAGTTTGATTAAGGCTAGGGAATTTTTTAAGTGTTATCAGGACTGGTGCAATGAGCATAACGAACACGCTGTAAGCGAGCGTTTTTTAGGTTTGCGGTTAAAGGAACTCGGACTGGCGCAGAAACGCAAAGAAGACGGGCGGTACTGGATTGGTATTCAGTTGACTGTCGGCAAAGAGCAGAAAAAAGAAAAACAGTTGGAATTGAATAATTAAGAATTATTTTATTATTTTAAATAATTCTATTATTGCAGCTGATAATATTGCTACAATTAGTCCAATACCAATTCCTATAAAAAAACCTCTTATATGATGTATTGGGTTTTTATATTCATTTGTCATGTCTTCAGTTCCCTTAATAATAAGTTTTTTACTATGACAAAATATAATAATATCCAAAACTATTAAATCATATAAATTTACAACAGTAAATATTATAAACGAAGTTAAAAATATGTTAAAGAATGTTCTTGCTCCAGATATATAGGAAATAATCGCTAGAACAATTGCAATAAATATTATTACTATTATTTTTTTCAAAAAGTTTTTTCTTTTAATTTTACCGATTATTTCTTTATATTCAGGTAATGTTTCAACCCTTTTTCTAATTGCTGTTGGATAGGATAATATATTTGAAAGTGGGTTTTTATAAAGCGGTAATAATATTAACAAAGTAAAAATTATACATAAAACTATACAAACAATAATTATAAACATTCATAATGTTAACTTGAATTTATTTTATGGTCAATATATTAAATTACTCATTATTCATTTTTCATTTGTCTGTTTTTCCCCCTTGCCCCCTTTAAGGTTGGGTAAACAAAAACAGCGATAGAGAAAATCATCTTACAAGTTTGTTTTAATTTGTTCATTGTTGTATGTATTTGTTATTTTTTTCAAGAAAAAAAGTGTAGTTTTTTCGATTTGACATTTTAATTTCTCAAACATTGCAAAAGTTAGCAAAATTTTACGGTCGCACACACCCCCCTGATATAAAAATTGCATCCTTGCAATTTTTATATCTTGTAGTTTTTACTTTGTAAAAACTACAGTAAATCATTATAACAACGGCATCCATGCCGTCTAAAGCAAAAAATTCGGCTTTCAATCAGTCAAAATTAACTAATTACGGTAATTATGTATCATAATTGCAGTTTAATATCGGTTTATGCTACAGTTACAGATTTGTTCGTATTTGTATGAGTTTGTTCGCTCTCGTATTTATTTCTTCTCTATTCTTTTTTTTATGTTGTTTATGCTATAAAAAAAAGAAAATATATATAAATTTATTTATATATATAAAGCTTAGGAAATTTGATTACAAATTCAGCATACTACATTCTTTCTGCACCGCCAAAGACTGATTGAATTTATCACTTTCAAAAATTTTTTATAAAGCGTTTTCCCTTTTCATTTTTCAAAATTGTGGCGGTGCAAGAGCCGACTAGAGTCATCATCACAAGTCTGTCCGCTATGGCAATAAGAGGGCTATCAGTTATCACTCACAAGGTTGCCGCTAGTCTGCCGAACCGCAGCGGAGCGAAGGTGAGGCTGTCTAGCGGTGAGAGGCGATTAAAGCCCTTGTCTATAACGTGCCTAAAAAATTGCGTGGAGAGAGCATAGCGAACGAACGCTATTTTTTAGGCGTATGTGTTGTCTGCCTTTGGTTTTCCTCTGCCATAGCGGAAATAGCAAAGTATTTGCTTCATGGGCTATCAGGCTTCAAAACTTTTAATAATGTTTCAGTTGCGAAGTAAAGAGCCGCAGTCATTTTCATTTTTCATTAACGCCGCTAGTCGGAAGTTTTGCGTAGCGGAACGAAGTGTAGCGAAGCAATACTGTAGACTAGCGATAGAGCCGATTAACTGTTCACTGCGAAGATATCTGCTTCATCGGCGGTTTTGTTTTCATCATGCGGATAAATGTGACACTTGGGAATTTGGGAGACTGTTTTATTTATGTTAGCCGTTGACGTATAACGCAAATCTTCATGCTTAGACAGTTTGGGTGGGCGAATTACGACCAGTTGTGGTGGGTTTGAGTTTGGGCGTGAGGACTAGCCTGAACATAAAAAATTTGCAAACACGATGTTTGCAAATTTTTTATTCCTTACAATTTTTTGCCAACGGCAAAAAATTGCCCCTTCCCC
>Ga0209755_10007416_pt1 | contig 11886 bp, 13 predicted proteins | sample TergutCo191P1_FD_187301 | JGI IMG/M metagenome (GOLD analysis project Ga0209755, IMG submission 187301) | Cornitermes sp. P1 segment gut microbial communities from Petit-Saut dam, French Guiana - Co191P1 (SPAdes) (version 2) | ecosystem: Host-associated > Arthropoda: Insects > Digestive system...
CCTCCGGCGCGGTGTTCACCTCGATAATGCCCTCGGCGGCGACTATGTCCTCCGCCCCGGCCTCCAGGGCGACCTCCATCACCTGATCCTCGGTGTACTTCTCGCCGTCCAGCGTGATGATCCCCTGTCGCTTGAACAGGCGGGACACCGCGCCGGAGGTGGCGAGCTGCCCGCCGGCCTTGGTAAGTATGCTGCGAACGTCCGCCGCCGCGCGGTTCTTGTTGTCCGTGAGCACCTCGATCAGAAGCGCGACCCCGCCCGGGGCGTAGGCCTCGTAGGTCAGCTCCTCGTAGCTTACGCCCTCAAGCTCGCCGGTGCCCTTTTTGATGGCCCGGTCGATGTTGTCCTTGGGCATGTTCGCGCCCCGCGCCTTGATTATCGCGCTTCGCAGCTTGGGGTTTCCGTCTGGATCCCCGCCGCCCATGCGCGCGGCTATCGAAATTTCCTTGATCAACTTCGTGAATATCTTGCCGCGCTTCGCGTCCGCGGCTCCTTTTGCGTGCTTTATGGTCGCCCATTTACTGTGGCCCGACATGGTGTCTCCTTACGTTCTTGGATGTATCGCCATTGTAACCAAGCTGGGAAAAAATGTATAGTACCCTATATGCAGGACAAGGCAAACGGAACGTTTTTTGTGGGCGGAATCGCCCGCAACCCGCTGGTAATAGCCGAGCTGGGCACCTCCCACGGCGGGGACCCGTCCAAGGCGAGGGAGATGGCGGCGGCGGCGAAGGAGGCCGGGGCGGACTGCGTGAAGCTGCAGATGGTTCTGGCGGACGAAATTCTCCACCCCAACACCGGGGAGGTGCCGCTGCCGGGCGGCATGATCCGCCTATACGACCGTTTCCGGCAACTGGAGGCCCCGCCGGAGTTCTACGCCGAACTCAAGGAGTATATCGAGTCGCTGGGTTTGCTGTTCCTGTGCACGCCCTTCGGCCTTGAAAGCGCCGGGATGCTGAGGGAACTTCGCCCGGAGGCCGTCAAGATAGCGTCGCCGGAGCTGAACTTTACCGGTCTTCTGCGGGAGATTGCCGAATGGAAGCTGCCCGTGTTTCTTTCGACCGGGGTTTCGACGCTTGGGGACATAGAGGAGGCACTCGGGATCCTTGACGGAAGCCCGGTCTGCCTCCTGCACTGCGTGACCTCCTACCCCGCGCCGGAGGAGGACTACAACCTGCGCGTCCTTGGCGGCCTGTCGGCGGTTTTCGGCGTTTCCATGGGGGTCAGCGACCACAGCCTAGACCCCGAGCTGATCCCCGCCCTCGCCGTTACCCAGGGGGCCGCCGTAATAGAGAAGCATTTCTGCCTTTCCCGCGAGGATCCCGGTCTGGACGACCCGATAGCCCTGCCCCCCCGGGAATTTGCCCGCATGGTTCGGGCGGTGCGCCGCGCCCGGGAGGTCGGCCCGGAGGAAACCCTTGCCGCCCTGCGCCGCGAGCACGGGGAGGCGAAAATCGAGGCCGTTCTGGGCAGCGGGGTAAAAACGCTGGCCCCCTCGGAACGGGCAAACTACTCGCGCACCAACCGTTCCATCCACGCCCTGCGGGACATTCACCCCGGGGAAACCATCGCGGCCGGGGACTTCGCCGTCCTGCGTACCGAGAAGATCCTGCGCCCGGGGCTTCCCCCGTCCTGGGCCGGGCAAATCCCGGGCAGAATGGCCGGGCGGTTCATTCCGGCCGGGGAGGGGATACGGTTCGAGGATGTCTAGAATAAACATAGGGTGAGGCGAATATTTTTTACGGCTGGAAAAGCTTCAAAAAGTAAGGGAATAAAGCCTTTGAAGGTTCTACTTTTATTCACCTTCCCAGCCAATTTAGGTCACATTAGTCAGCTACCAGCGAATACGAGTAACTGTTACGCCAGACCAATTTGTAGTTACTGCATACCTGGTATCGTTTGAGGGAACATCCACTCCAAAATTGAGGGCAACACCTGTAAACCGAACCTGCACTGGAAAGGAATTGGGATTCGTGACGTTTGTAACGAGTCCATGTGTGCCTTGTACTACATGAAGCCTAACACCATAAGCCACTGTCCGCCGGTCTCCCAGCCGTTGTGTAGCAAATGCAGTTCCGACAACCATTGCCATAAGTATGACAGCAATGGCAAGAATCAAAGTTTTTTTGCTTTTCATTTAAAACCACCCTTATCCAAGCATTTTCCCCTACTACTTGAAGCTAATATATATCATCCCATACGGGACAATAACCAAGACGTGCCTTCTCAGCACTTTCCCGAGTTTTCATTATATTCTTACAGTTTCAAATAGTCAAGAAAAAATATTTGCTCAAAGTAGATTGTCAATCGCTGCCTCTTAATAAAAAATAAGAAAGAAGTACGTTTGTGTATGACAAATATAAGGGAAGTATTGGCTGCAAACCTGAAAAAATACCGGCAGATCCGGGGATGGAGCCAAGCAAAATTGGCCGAAAAAGTTGGAATTTCGACTCAATATATCGGGACGCTTGAAATAAAAGGTAAATTTCCTTCCTCTGAAATGGTACATAAGCTCGCAACAGCCCTTGGAATTGATCCCACGGAATTGTTTTCCAAAGAGATGAACCCAAAAATAGCCAGAATAAACTCTCAAAAGGTCGTCGTAGAAGACATCGGAGAGGAAGTCAACCAACTCGTTGCTGGTTTTTTTGCAGAGAGAATACGGAAATTGGACGATGAAATCGGTAAAATTGACAATTGATCCTGTAACAGACGTTTCTATCTTTCGAGCACGCCTTTAGCTCATCGTGCGTGGTGATAATGTTTTCAATGGCCGAGCTTTCCTTCGCCTCCCTCAGGACGATGGCATTTGTCAGGATGTTCTGGTTTGGTATGACCGTGACAAAACCCTTTAGCTCGGCCAGTGCCTCTTTGCGCAGAACGGCCCTTGTCTCGATTCTCTCGACATCGATGGACAGGGGCAGTATTGTGTTCCCTGACAGGCTCATGTCCGAGTTTTACCGAAATTTACCCACGTTGTCAATACATGTCCAAATTTTGCCGTTTTTTACCCCTAACACACCCTGGATCCCTTTCGCAATTTCCCTTACCACTGGAACCGAAACGGAGTTGCCGAATTGTTTGTACAAATGAACGTCTGCAAGCGGCAGTTTAAACGTGTCGGGGAACCCCTGGAGCCTTGCCCATTCACGGGGTGTCATCCTGCGGATGCCCTCGTTGTTTACGTGGCCTTTGATATGCGTGACGGGCGTTAAATCCTTTTGCCTGTCGTCCACGATAAGGTTGCGCTCCCTGCCCATGCCTCCGCAGACTATGGCCCCCGCGATGTCGTCCCAACCGCGCACCTCATAGCCAAAGCCGTTTCCCTTTGCCTCGTGCCTTGCGCGGTGGCGGCGAAGGGTTTCCAGGTAAACGTTGCTCAAGTAGTACCTTGCGGAAACGGGGTTCTTTTCGATTATGTCACGGAGTCGTTTGCCAGAGTCCATTGTTTCAGGGAAACGAAACCTTGAACTGTCAATGTCATCGCGAAAGGCCACGATGTAAATCCTTTCGCGGTTTTGCGGAACGCCAAAGTCCCTGCTGTTCAGCACCCTGTCGAACACGGTGTAGCCTATCTCCTCCAGCGTGCGTTTAATTATGGTAAAGGTACGCCCCTTATCGTGCATGGTCAGGCCCTTCACGTTTTCACAGAAAACAACCTTAGGCATGTGCTTGGCGCAAATGCGGACGACATCGAAAAAAAGGGTGCCGCGGGACATGCCTTTGTAATCGTCGTCAAACCCCTTTCGCCGCCCTGCAAGGCTGAAAGCCTGGCACGGGAAACCCGCAAGGCAAATGTCGAATTTGGGAATATCGTTTTCACTTATTTCGGTAATGTCGCCGGCTATGTCAACAGGGGTGTCAAAATTCGTCCTGTATGTTTTTTGGGCGTTCGCATCCCATTCGCTGGCGAACACGGTCCGAATGTCCTTACCGAAGGCCAGCTCAAACCCAAGCCTTATGCCGCCGATGCCGGCAAACAGGTCTATCGATCTCCACTGTTTCATTTCCCCACTTACTCCACAAGCAAGTCCCGATCCCCGGATGCCATCGCGCCCAGTATTCGCCGTTTGACCGTGCCCGAGGAACCGGTGAAGTCGGCAATGCGTTGGCGCATTTCGCGGCGTTTGGAGTTCACCCCGTAAGGACATGTGCAAACAGCACTGAGTATGTTTAGTGCATCGGCGCATTCGATAATCTGCCTTTCCTCCAGGTAGCCCAACGGGCGGATAAGACTGACGGGGTATTTTCGATATCTAAGAAGGATGGGCATTGTACTCATGCTGCCTTTGCCGCAAAGATTCATGAAAAAAGTTTCGATGATGTCATCCAGATGGTGCCCCAGGGCGATCTTGTTAAAACCGTTTTCCACGGCATACTTCAACAGTTCGGTGCGCCTTTGCGTGGAACACCAGTAACAGTTCATTTTTTCGCCTTCCTTTAGCCTGCCGATAATCGGCACGAAAAGATCGACAAAGGGAATGCCCCACTCGGCAAGGTGATCCGCAAGGACAGATTTCTTGCAACAGGCGCAAAAATCGGTGGAGACGTGCAGCGCGGAAAGTTCGTAATTTATTTTAAGTGCGGGACGTATCGCGGAAAGCACCCAGGCTAGAACGGTAGAGTCCTTGCCGCCGGATGCGGCGATAAGGATGCGATCGCCATCGCGAATCAGTTCCCGTTCCATCACCGATTTAACCGTAAGCTTTTGCACGATGGTTTTTGCGTTTGTCCTGCGTAGAAACCTGTCGCTCATTTTTGGGCCGCCAAGCTTTCCTGAACGTCACGCAATATCAAGCTTGCAAGAAGCATACCAGCCGTGGCGGTAACGGTGACGATGCTGCCGTTGGGCATTTTCTTGTTAAGCTGTCCATCGCCTTTGCTGGTGTCTTCGGCGACAATATCGACAGGAATATTGTCAAGACATTCCTCGCCGTACACCACAGTAAAATTGCCCCTAAACCCCCGCTTCCGCAAACCATAACGAACCTGCCTCGCCAACGGACACCCCTTGGTTTTCCATATATTCGCGGCCCTAATGCCGGTGGGATCCATCTTCCGCGCCATGCCCATCGACGAAAAAAACTTTACCCCCGCCGCACAGCTTATTTCGATCAAGTCAAGCTTGTGTGTCAGACTATCAATGGCATCGATGACATAATCGGCTTCTTCTATATTGAACTCCCCGGCGCTTTCTCGCGAAAAAACCTTGCCCCATGCGATCACTTCGCACTGGGGGTTTATTTCCAGCAAACGTTCCTTTAACACTTCCACTTTGACAAGCCCCAATGTTCGACTTGTCGCCTGCAATTGGCGGTTCACGTTGCTTTCGCACACCGTATCGGAATCCACGATGCAAACCTTCCCCACGCCCGAACGAACCAGTGCCTCGGCGCACCAGCTTCCCACGCCACCCACGCCGAAAACCAGCACCTTGGTTCCTTGCAGTTTTTCCAACACGTCCGCCCCGGCAAGCATTGCAAGGCGTTCAAACAAAGGGTTTACTGTATCGCACATCGTCGTTTACTCACTTATGTTTTTCCGCATCCGTTTTTGAAGCGGCCCTGTCTGCCTCGCTGAAAATGCAGCCGCAATATTTCTGCATGTACAACCCAAGGGCGCGGGCCCGGGCTTGGCTTTCCCTAAACAGGGGCCGAAAATCCTTGTAGAAAAATTCCACGCCATACCGTTCCGAAACCTCATCCCCAACACGGCGTATAACGTCATGCCTTTGGTAAGGGCTGATTAAAAGGCTTGTGCCAAAAGCGTCAAACCGAAGTTCCGCCACGCGGGCCGCCGTCCGTTCCAACCGTGTGCGATAGCAAACCTCGCAGCGTTTCCTCGGTTCCGTTTCACCGCTAATGTCCCGTATAAAGGAATACAGGCCATATTCGTCGGCCGTTTCCAGCGGCAGGTTTTTAAGCCCAGCAAAGGCGAGCAAGGAATCGCGACGGCTTTTGTATTCAGTGGATGGATGAATATTGGGGTTATACCAGAACAGCGTCGGGCTAATGCCTTCGCCACAAAGACTTTCAACGGGGGCAATCGCGCAAGGGCCACAGCAACAGTGGAAAAGCAGGTTCATTCGTTTGTTTCGGTGGCTTCGGCCTCACCAGCAAGAGCCTTCGCAACCGCCTTGGCCAACTGATCCCCGCAGGACGTTTTCCTTACGCCGCAGGTCAGCCCGCCCAGCTTTTCGACAAGCTCCCCAGCGTCCATCCCCTCGGCGAGAATCCCTAGAGCTTTAAGGTTGCCGTTGCATCCCCATGTGAAGGAAATATCGTGAACCCTGCCATCCCGCAGATCGAAACTGATTTCCCTGGCACAGGTTCCCCTGGCCTTGTATTTGCGCATATACCCTCTACCATTTCACATAAGGCTATCAGGATGAATTTATGTCGCTTCAGAAACCAACGGCTCCTTGTTCATTTTACTACAAACAGGTAATCAATTTCTAGCCCATGGCAACAGCTTTACTGGCTCCCCCAACCTATACCCGAATAAGTTTAGCCCGTCACACTGGCTGGCAGAATGTAATGCACAAACAAAGCGGAGGCGAGAAGGTCGGCACAACCGCCGGGACTGATGTTCTGTCCAATAAATTCTTCATCCAATTCCTTCGCGTACTGTAAATATTGGCCAGTATCGTCAAAACCCGATATTCGTCCCCCTACCCTTTCCTGTATATCTCGAAGGGTGTTAATTCCGCGACGGGTCACGATATTTGTGTCGTCCACGGTTGCAATAAGGCGCAAGAGCGCAACCACCGCCGCATCCTGCAAGGACACACCGAACCGTGTACGTCCCCTAATGGCCGGAAGCGCAGTACCAAACACGGCGGGGAATCCTGCGGCGGCTTCTTCCAATATGCCCCCCATACCATACCTGGCAAATACGGTTTCGCCGCCAGTTGCACTTTTAGACATACCCCGACCTCTGGCCTTGGCGATAGTGGCGCAGACCACGGGCAGTGACTTAAGGTCACCAGTTTGTCGCCCAGCCAATGCCGCCACAGCCGCGCAGATTATGCCAAGTGAATATATTGCGCCTTTATGGGTATTAACACCTTTTGTCACACGGAACATCTCGCGTTCGGCCTGTATACCGATGGGCTGCAACGTGGACAGTAAATTGTTCAGAGGGCCGGAGTATTCCAAACTTACCGTGGCAACGCTCCTAAAATATGGGTAAAGCGCAACGGCACTGTCGATAAACGTGAATATGTCCATATCGCCGTGTGCGCCACAGTTGGCGCGGTCGACAAGCCCTGGCTTTGGCGTTACGCACACTTCCGTTACAAGCGCCCTCACCGCCAGCCCTGCCAGCTTGTCCGCGAAACCGGAAGCTTCGTTTTCGCACAGGCTCCCGAGTGCATATGCGGCTACACTCATTTTTATTTTCCCAGTTTGGCGAAATATCTAGTCAAATGTTTTTGAAGCAATTTGGCCGCACTTGGGATGTAGCGATTTTCGTTCCACATCATGTATATATGGCGTGAACAATTAGGCTCCTCAATCTCCACAAGCGATACTTCCGGCCCATAATCGATTCCCGCCCACGTCAGCTTGGGAACAAAACATAGCCCCACGCCAAGGCCAATCAAATCACGCACGGCAGAGGGGTTGTCGCTTTCCAGCACCGTCTTCGGTTCAAATCCGGCCTGCCGACAATAGACGTTGGTTACGGTTCGCAGGGCACTACCCTTGTGCAGGCTTATAAACGGCGCTTGTGCAATTTCGACAAGTCGCACGCTTTTACGCGTGCCTAGCGAATGGGAGACAGGAACGGCCAAAAGGATTTCCTCTTGCAAAAGAACCATGCAGTTGTGTTTATCCGGAGGCTGTATGGCGGAGCTTATCAGGATGTCACAATTGTCGGGCATACCTTCGCCGTTGACACCCGACTGGGTGATCTTAATCAAAATATCGGGATTCCTTTTTTTGAAACTACGTATAATATCAGGCATCAGACCAGTAGCCGCGTACATTGAAAGCCTGACCTGGCGTTCGTTTTTTCCCCTCCTGTCGGCAAGAACATTTCTGGCTTCCTCAGCCTCGCGTAAAATATTGTTGGTATGATGAAGGAAAATTTTTCCGTTCTCATTCAAACGAATGTTCTTTCCGTCACGATCGAAAAGAAGTAGACCCATGTCTTTTTCCAAATTACGCAACATACGGCTCAGTGCCGGTTGCACTATGTGCAGGGCATTTGCCGCCTGTGTCATATGTTCGTACTCAGCAAGCGTTTTGAAATATTGAAGCTGCAAAAAATCCATATCGTACCACTCCGTCCAGCCAGCAAACAATCATAACCAAATTGCTATAAACCTCCGTCGAAAAAGTATTTGTGGCAGTTGATGCACCATAGTATATTAATAACAGATTACATACAAAAAGGCAAGAAAAAAATGACATGGAGGGTTCACAATGCTCGTAGGTCAAGATATCGGGCTTGCGGAAGTCGTGTGGATTTCGCTTTTCGGAATGACCGTAGCAACGATTGCTATCATCCTGCTAATGATTTTCGTGATTATCATGAGCAAAATAATTTCGCAGGGTAAGAAAGCCACTCTTTTAAAAAAAAACATCTCCGAAAAAGCAACACTGGCGCAAACATCACCCACTTTGATGGTGATGCCGCGGGCCACTGTGACGGAAGATGAAGTCGCAAGCATTACGGCGGCCCTGTACATGGAGACGGGAATGCGCCCAGAACAGTTACGCATAGTATCTATAACCGGCAAATAACCAAAATATTGTGGAGGAAAGATTATGCAGTATCGAATACACGTAAACGGAAAGCCGTTTGATGTAATTGTAGAAGTATTGGGCGGAGCGACTCCGGCTTCCAATGTCCCTACTCCATCGCCGACAGTGCCCCCAGCCTACATTCCACCGGCACCCGCGCCAGTTTACACAGCCCCGATGCCAGCCGTTGCCGAAGAACGCGTAACAAGCCCTTTCCCCGGCAACGTGATGCAAATTTCCGTTACAGTGGGCCAGGCTGTAACCGAAGGGCAATGCATGATAATTCTTGAGGCCATGAAGATGCAAAATGAGATCGTGGCTCCGCGCGCAAGCGTGGTTAAGCAAATTCTTGTGTCAAAGGGTGCCACCGTCAACACGGACGACGTGCTGATCGTCCTCACGTAGGAGGAACAACGTGGATTTTCTGGAACTGTTCAGGCAGCTTATTTACACGTCCGGTTTTGTCTCGCTTACCTGGCAACATTTTGTTATGCTGGGCGTTTCGTGCGTCCTGCTGTACCTGGCAATTGTCAAAAGATTTGAGCCGTTGTTGCTGCTACCGATCTCCTTCGGGATGCTACTTGCCAATCTGCCGAACACCGGGCTTATGTTCGATGCCACGGCGGCGGCACAGCAAGCGCTTACCGTGGCGGAGGCCACGGGCAATCAGGAACAGATCGTTGCGGCAATGGCGGATCTTGCCAACACCCATTGGTACAATTCCGGCATTCTATATATATTGTACACTGGCATACGCAGCGTTTTGTTCCCCAGCCTCATCTTTCTTGGTGTCGGCGCGATGACCGACTTCGGCCCGATGTTAGCCAACCCCAAGGGCATGTTACTCGGCGTGGCGGCGCAGCTTGGTATATTCGCGGCCTTTGGTCTTGCAATGGCGACAGGCTTGTTCACTCCGCAACAGGCGGCGGTTATCGGCATAATCGGCAGTTCGGACGGACCCACGACGATATTCCTGGCCAGCCGACTTGCACCGGAGATAATGGGAGCGGTTGCTGTGGCCGCGTATTCATACATGGCACTGATACCGTTCATCCAACCGCCGATCATGAAGGCGCTTACGACAAAGAAGGAACGCGAGTGCAAGATGGGCACCCTACGCGAAGTCGGTAAAGTTGAAAGAATAATTTTCCCGGTTGCAGTTACGGCGGTGGTATTGTTGCTTACACCCGGTGTTGCGCCACTTATCGGGATGTTGATGCTTGGAAACCTGTTCAGGGAATCCGGCGTTGTAGATCGCCTTAGCGAAACATCACAGAATGCGCTTATCAATATTGTTACAATACTGCTGGGCGTAACCGTGGGCGCAACGACGAACGGCGAGCTTTTCCTTCAGGTACAGACCTTGGCAATCGTGTTCCTTGGCCTGGCGGCTTTCGCGTTGTCCACCGTGGCCGGGGTGTTGTTCGGCAAGGTAATGTACTATGCGACCGGAGGCAAGGTCAATCCGTTGATCGGTTCCGCCGGGGTTTCGGCGCTTCCGATGGCGGCGCGCGTTTCACAGAAAGTCGGCAAGCAGTACAACCCGACCAACTTCCTGCTGATGCACGCCATGGGACCGACCGTTTCCGCAATAATCTGCTCCGCGCTGGTTGCGGGAATTTTCCTGCTGCTATTCGGTAGCTAGCAAAGGAGGGAGCGCATGGCAACCCAATCGCTTAAACAGGATCACAGGAAACGCATAGAAGCGGCAATCCCCCTCGTAAAGATGGGGAAAGTGGTAGATGCCGCAAATACCGTCAAGCTGCTGGAGACGGTCATAAGGCCGTTTGACAAAGTGAACATCGAGGGCAACAACCAAAAACAGGCCGATTTTCTTGCAAAGTGCCTGTGCCAAGTGGATAAAAATATTGTTCATGATATTCACATGGTACAGTCCGCGTTTGCCATCGATGCACATCTGGACGTGTTCGAGAATGGTATTGCGGTAAAGGTCGACTTCGCTTTTGCCGGGCCACAGGCAAAACGGTTGGCGCAATTCATGCAAGAAGGCAAGATACAACTTGGCGGCATACACACGTATCTAGAGCTATACGCCAGGTATTTTGTGGATCTTACGCCACGAGTGGCGATGATTTGCGCTTGTCAGGCCGACATTAACGGAAACCTTTTCACTGGTTTCAATACCGAGGATACGCCAGTAGTGGTCGAGGCGACAAAATTCAGGCAGGGCGTCGTTATAGCGCAGGTTAACGAGATCGTTGACAGTCTGCCTCGTATTGACATTCCCGGCGACTGGGTGGATTTCGTGATACAGTCCCCGGAACCGTTTTACGTCGAACCACTTTTTACCCGCGACCCGGCAATGATAACCGACGCGCAAGTGCTACGCGCGATGATCGCGCTGAAAGGCATTTATGCGGAATACGGCGTGCAGCGTCTTAACCACGGCATAGGCTTCGACACCGCCGCCATCGAATTGCTGTTACCGACTTACGGCGAGGAACTTGGGTTGAAGGGCAAAATTTGTTCACATTTTGTACTAAACCCACATCCCACACTAATCCCGGCAATCGAATCCGGCTGGGTAAAGTCGGTTTACGCATTCGGCGGCGAAGTGGGCATGGAAGATTACGTGAAATCGCGGCCCGATATATTCTTTAACGGGCCCGACGATTCGTTGCGATCAAACCGGGCTTTTGCACAGATGGCGGGACACTACGCAATCGACATGTTCATCGGCGGAACTTTGCAGATCGACAAATTCGGCAATTCCAGCACAGCCACGACCGGGCGAGTGGCAGGATTCGGTGGCGCACCCAATATGGGTTGCGATCCGCGCGGACGACGGCACTCGTCGGAAGCATGGCTTAAGTGCGGCGCGGAGGACGGCATACAGGCCAGCCTTACCGGTGGGCTTCCCCGGGGGCGACGGCTGGTCGTGCAACTGCAGGAAACTTTCCGCAAGAAGTGGGCACCGGGCTTTGTCGATAAGCTGGATGCCTGGGAACTTGCGAAAATCGCCAATCTCGACATTCCCCCGGTAATGATCTACGGTGACGATCTCTCGCACATTGTAACGGAGGAGGGAATCGCGTACCTTCACAAATGCGCGTCCCTCGAACAGCGCATGGCCGCAATACGCGCGGTGGCCGGCTACACCGAACTTGGACTTAGCGCC
>Ga0209755_10007417_pt1 | contig 11886 bp, 9 predicted proteins | sample TergutCo191P1_FD_187301 | JGI IMG/M metagenome (GOLD analysis project Ga0209755, IMG submission 187301) | Cornitermes sp. P1 segment gut microbial communities from Petit-Saut dam, French Guiana - Co191P1 (SPAdes) (version 2) | ecosystem: Host-associated > Arthropoda: Insects > Digestive system >...
TTCCCAGTACCTTTTTGTAGACAGCTAAAGCCCTGTGGCACAATTCCAGTGCTTTGGGGTAATCCCCCTGTTTCGAGCATACAAGCGCTATGTTGTTATAAGTAGTGGCGGTATCAGGGTGCTCCTTTCCCAGCACCTTCTCGCTGACGGGCAAAGCCTTGTGGAACCATTCCAGCGCCGTGGGATAATCCCCCTGATAGAGGTATACAAGCGCGATATTATTATAAGTAGCGGCAGTATCAGGGTGCTCCTTGCCCAATGTTTTTTCTCTAATACCAGAAACTTTTGATAAATACGCCATGGCAATATCATAATCAGCCAAAGAATTGGCAACGCTGGCAAAACTGTAACATAGATTCGCTGTTACTTCCGTTTCGTCAGTTATCCGTTTGCAAGCCAGCTCCAGCGTATTCATGCACCTGGCCCATTCAATATGTGTTTTGCCTTTATTATCCTCGGCAAATTTAATCAGGCTTTTTATGAATGCACCACATTTTTGACTATCTGGCGCTAATACCCCGTTGGCAACATCCGAAATAACCGGATGCAGCGAGATAACCCGCGTATCTTCGTCAAGTTGAATCCACCGTCGTTCGATGAGCCGCTTAAGGTCGGAGTTGTTTTTATTGCCATGTTCATTGCTTTCATAATACCTGGAAAGACCCGTCCACTCAAAAAAGGTTTTTCGTTTCAAACCCGTGTATGGAACGATTGACATGTTTGTCATAATATAGGCATGGATATCGCTTTTAACGATTTCCGCCATGTCAAATAACGCAAGCACATGTTGATACATTTCCTGTTCACGATCATCTACATGGACATCTTCCTTGTTAACAAAGAAGGTTGTGGGCAATTTAGCGTCAAAGCTTTTGCTTAACCGTTCAAGCATTTCCTCGGGCGTTATTTCGTCATCTTCGCGCATTGCCCTCGCTATTAGCATTACCGTCATCGTATGCCCGTTGACTAGTTTTATGATCTCGCTGACAACCGTTTCCTTTTCTGTGGCAAGTTTTCTGGGTGCATAGTATTTATGGAACAGCTCAAGCAGGCTTTGGGATTCCATGGGTTCAACCTCTATTTTGTTGTCGTCGTGACTAACCCGTGAGGTGAAAATAATTTTGCAATTTCCACGGGTAAATTCTTCAAAATCAGGATCAGCGGCTATGTTGTAATTATCCACAACTATCAAAACGCCGCCGTCGTATTTCTTTAGACGATCCATTTTATCACGGAATATATATTTGGCAGCATCCTCTTTTCCGTAAGTAGATTCGTATTTGGCATCATCAAAATTATGGAACTTCAGAGCATTCACAATGGTTGAAAACAAGCTGCCACCGTACCTGACAAACTGTGCCGCGTGATGATACTCATGTCCATAAGTCGCGATGTATTCTTTTACGAGCTCCGTTTTGCCTATGCCGCCCATCCCTTCCAGAAAGAGATAGTTGTGATCCTTGAGGTTGTCATGTATCTTTTTGAGTTCGGATTCCCTGCCAACAAAATGTTTGTACGATTTCAGAGAGGTTTTTACAAGCTGAAGCTCCGTTCTTAGCTCCCTCAATTTGCCAACCGCTTCCCGCATTTCATCAACGTCTTTGAAACGGCGGGCAGCCGTCAAGGATAAACCCTTTTCCAGGAAACGGTTTGTCTCCGCCACAAGAATGTTGGATGCCCCTGCCAAATACCCCGATTCGTTGATGGCCTTTTGCCTCTTGCTATGGCTGCTCGCATCGCCATGTTCGGGTGTTCTCCCTACCATCAATTCAAAAAAGATGGCCGCCACGGAGTAAAGGTCGGTGGCAAAGCTTAGCGCGGGAGGTTTTGCGGGCGAATAATCCGTGAGTTCGTTGGCCGAATACCCTGGTTTGTATGAAGGGAGCCAGTTTTTAGTGCTTTCGTCCATCCAAAAAGCGCTGTTATAGTCTATCAGCTTTGCAATCCCTAAATCCGCAGCGTGCTCCTTTAAATCCGAAAAGAGTATGTTGTCCGGCGATATATCCAGGTGCAGGCACTTTTTATCGTGTATCGGTTTTAGGGCAGCCAATACCTCTAGGATACAGTCGCAAACATCGAGGAAGCTTCTGCCCTTGAAAAAATCGTTCGCTATCATGTCTGACAGCATGTCGCCGGATTCCGTGTCTATTACCGTATACAGGGTATTGTTTGCCTCAATAGGTTTGTCGTAATGCAAAAATCGCGGGTTATTGTTTTGTGTTTCGTCGTCGTGACGCAGCTTGTGAACTGTTTTTGGTTCGTTTTCAGCGCGCGACTTGCGTTCTTTATATTCCGCTTCCACTTTGCGATCATCCGGAACGGAAATAGAACCGTCGGCCATTCGTTTGGGTTTTAAGTTATGGGGGCAGAATTCCTTGATAACGACAAAGTCGGTATAGTCGCCTTCCTCACGGGCTTTATACACGATTGACGAACCTCCGCAACCGGCTACCTTGATAAGGCGGTATTTTCGCTTGCCCAGCTCAAGAGTATACTCCCTGTTTGAGTCGAATAAGGTTGCCACTTTGTCGTGGTTCATTTTGGCCCCTGCCTCCTTAGCGTTTCAAGCTCCTTTCGCATTTCCCCGGCATCGCTAAAACGGCGGGCCGCTGTCAAGGACAAGCTTTTCCTCAAGAAAACATACATCGTTTCAGCAAAGAGGTTCGACGCGCCCTTCAAGTATCCCGTTTGGTTTGTTATACGCCATTGGCGAAAGTTGCTCCAATCGCCTTCTTTTGGTGCTCTGCCAACGAGGAGCCTGAAAAATATAGCCGCTATTGAATACAAGTCGGTGGCATAATGGAGAGGGAGCGGTTTTGTGTTGGGGTTGCGAATAAGCTCGCCGGCTGAATACCCCGGCCAAAATGGCGGAGTCCGGCTCTGAAAATCACCGCCTATGCGAAAGGCATCGGTATGGCCTGTGAGCCAGACAGTTCCGGTATCCGAAAAGCGGACGGTATCGGGCGATATGCCCAAGTGAAGGAAGCCTTTTTCGTGTATCGGTTTCAGGGCGTCCAGAATCTTAATGATGCATCCGCAAACCGAGGCGAAATTCGTAAATTCTCCGTCATCGATTCTATTTGACAACGTTTTTCCGTTGGAGAAAACACCGTTATCAGGGAGCGGGCCCGTCAAATTAACCATACAAAAACCTCCGAACCTACATGTTCTCGATCAACGACTGCATTCTGCCTTCTATGTCGTCAATCCATTCGTTTTTCTTTTCCTTGTCCACGATATAGCCGCAACGAATTGAGTTCATCACAATCCAGTCAAACGGATGCCGCGCATCCAACTCCGCCATTCCGTGTATTCTTAAAAGTTCGTTGAAAACGATAATATGCTCCTGAAAGTCAATTTCTGCGTTCTCATCGCCGGTAAAAAAGCGTTTAGTAGACCCGTCCTCCTCGCTAGCCAGCCATGCCAGCATGAAAAGCTTTCTGTCTACTTCGGCTATCTTGCCGTAACGTACAGATTTATTAATGATTTCGGACATGCCGGTACGGCTGGGTATGTGTTTGGCAATACAGCGACGAATCACTGTGTCGAGCCCTCTTTCCCGCATTTCGGGTATGCCCTTTACAATTACGTCACAGAGTTCTTCCATTGACACCTCATACTGCTCATCGTCCTGTTCGCATAACGACGCGTCCAGCACATGATCCATTCCGGCAACATCCTTCCATTCTTTCTCCAGCTCCTTGTATAGTTCCACGAATCGTTCATACGTTCTTCTGCGGAAAGAGCCAAAAAAGTCTTTGTTTTGCTTTATGACTTCTTCAAGTTCTTCCTTTGTGCGGGCAGAACTTGCTTGGGCGCTTATTTCTTTTGTATACTCCCTTTGTGCGGAGTCGCCGTCTGCAGGAGCCGGGTTGCCAATATTGTATCTGTGAAATCTTTCTATTATTTCCGTTACAGAATCGTAATCCCATTCGTTTTTCAAACCGTGTCTGTAGATCACGTCCCTGACGTCGCGCATATAAAAACCATCAAGCCAGCATTTCTTTAAAAACTTCTCGGCCTCTTCATAAGTCATCTTCAAACCAAAAGCTATGCAAATAGCCGTTTCCTTGGCTTCCTCTTTGCTTAGGTTTGCCGATGTCAGCCAACGAGCAAGTTTCTTCTGTCCTAACTCCAGCTCCAAGTCGGCTCTTACGGCGGCCTCTGTGGTTTCGAGCTCTTGCGCCCTTTGGCGGACGGCGATGTCAAGCACCTCCTCCTTTTTGCGAACAGGGAAATTCTCGCGCAGCAAACGAACCGCCTCATCCAGATCGAATATCGATAGTGCCATTTCTGCCGCCCACATAGTGGGATTGCTTAGTCTGCTAAAACCGTTTACTGCCATTGTCATTCATCCTCCAAAATTAATATCCCTGCCAAAGCAAGGCTTGCCAGTATCATAGCCGATGGCTATAAGGCCTATGTCGGGCTTGTTTTGTGGCTACATTTTAGCACGGACAAAGGTTTAACGCAAAGCCTTTGGGTTTATTTCGAATTTTTTGTGTTTTTACATTTCGTGACTGTTTTCTGGCGATTTCAAGGCTCGTTTTGGAGATAGCGGAAACGCGAAAGCCAACGTTCCCCGCCTACTCCACCCGAACCCTTACCGACAGGGTTCTGCCCTCGGTGGCAAAGACAAGCTCCAGCTCGTCCGAGTCGAAGGGGACGACGAAGCGGAAGAACTCCGGCGATTCCTCGGTAAAGGTTACCCGATGGAAAGACACGTTTGCGGAGGGCGCGCCTGCCGGCGAAACCTCAATGTCCACCTCGCCTACGTGCAGCGCGCGGGCGGGCCTTAGGGCGAAAACCGGGGCGGTGCCGTGGATTTTTCTTAGGGCCATTATCACCATTTGTTCGTACCTTATGGCCTGCACGGTGATTCTGTTTCCCTCGAAGTCGTGGGTGTCGTCGTCCCTGCCGATAAGCGTCGTTATCAGCGCCATCAGGCTTATAAGCAGAATGAAGACCATCAGCACCACCTGAAACCTGCCGCCAAGGGGGGCCAGCCTGAACATTCCTATGCGGCGCGGCTGCTCGTCCTCTTTTTTGTAGTACAGCTCGCGGACGGATTTGGGGGCCTTCTCCAGGCGGCGATCCCTGTCGTAGTGATACCTTATTTCGTCGGGGCGGGCGTCGGTTTTGCTTAGGCTATAGTTCGCGTTGGGGCGTTTTCTTTCCTCCGGCTGCTGCCCGCTGTCGTCGCTCATTCTGCCCTCCTTATCCAGGCTTTGCCGGCTATGGCCGCTGCGGCGCGGGCGAACTCGGCAGGGTCCGCGAAGCTGCGGGCCACGCCTTTCGGTTCCGCGGAACGCGCAAGGAGCGCGGCGGCGGCGCAGGCGCAACTGTAGCCGTCAAACCCGCCTTCGCCCGGCGGGCTGCGGGCGGCGATTGCGGCGCAGAAACCGGCAAGCACGTCGCCGGAACCGCCGGCGGCAAGCGCGGGGTTCATTCCGTCGATTACTCCGACGCGCCCGTCGAAAGAGGCGACGTACGTCACGTGGCTTTTTAGCAACACCGTTGCCCTTTTTTTCGCGGCGAAGCTTCGCAAAGCTCCGACCGGGTCGGCAAGGATTTCGTCTTTGGCAAGTCCGGTGCAGGCGGCGAACTCCCCGACGTGCGGGGTAAGAATCGCGTTCCCGTGGAAGACGGCGTTTTTCGCCAAGGCGATCGCGTCCGCGTCCAGCACAAGGGGGAGGCCGAGCTTCTCGCGGGCCAGCGCGTTTTCCAGCCGGCTCATGCGGTCTTCGCCTTTGCCCCAGCCAGGCCCAAGAAGCATCGCGGAGGGGACAAAACGGCCCTCGCCGGAAGCCGCGTCCGCATCCGTGGTTTCGGCCACCATGATTCCGGAACACGCGCCGGCAAGGATCGGGTATAGGGAAGAATCCACGACAAGCCTGACGATTCCGGCGCCGGCGGCCTGAGCTCCCAGCGCCGCAAGCCGCGCGGCTCCGGCGGCACCGTGGGAGCCGGCCCATATTTCGACAAGCCCGCGCCCGTACTTGTGGACGTGCGGCTCGACCGGCCGTATGCGCCGGGCGGAGCTTTCCCAGGCCACAAGCTCGGCCTCGCCGTATTTGCGGACAAGCTCGGAGGGGAAAATTCCGTTTACGGGAATTATGCGGCCGGCGTGGGGGCGCACCGCAGGAGCGTAAAGGCAGAGCTTGCGCGGCTGTATGGCAAGGGTGCAGCCTGCGCTGACCATCGGCATTTGCTCCCGCCCGCCGTCAAAGCCGCCGGAGGGAACGTCTATCGAAACGACCGCCGCGCCAAGGGCGTTTGCGGCCAGCGCCATTTCAAGGGCCCTGCCGCGCAGCGGGCCTTCAAGCCCGGTTCCGGCAATGCCGTCGATCACGGTTCCGCGCTTTAGGGCCGCCGCCTTGTCGTTGGCCCAAGCCTGAACCTCGACTCCGAGCTTGCGGATGGCCAGCTTTGCCTGGGACAAAGGCGTTCGTTCGGCGGGCGCGGCTTCCGGCGGGCTTGAGCTTAAAACCAGGCAGCGGCCCGGATCGGCGCGGCCGGCAAGGATGAGCGCGCGAAGCATGACCAGCGCGTCGGCGGCGTTGTTGCCTGTTCCCGCTAGCACGGTAAAGCTTGGGTCCGAGCTTGGGCCTGAGCTTGCGGCTTTGGCATGGCGGACGAAAGCCCTGGCGCATTCCCTACCGGCGGCCTCCACAAGGGCGAACGGATCGAGGCCCCACTCTGCCGAAGCTTCGGCGTCCATGGCCTTGGCCCCCGCCGAGCTTGACAGCGGGTCGGGTTCGGGCTTCCGTTTTTTCACGGCAGGCCGTCCCTCATGAACCTTTCCATGCGCCACCACGCTACGGTGGTTGTCCATTCGTCGGCCAGAAGAGCCGAAAGCACGCCTTCCGGGGAAAGGTGAAAGCTGTTGAACACGAGTTTTTCCGGCTCCACTTCAAGAATCCCCCTGCGCTGTCCGTGCCCGGTGGAATCCATGCGCAGAAGCGAGTAGCCCTCCTCGACCGGAAACGAAAACAGCATTCCGCCTCCGTTTACGACCCCGAGCATGGAGTACAGCAGCTCCACCTGAACCTCGCGCCCCCTTTCCATGTGGGTCATTTCGAAAAACGGAACCTCCACGAAGCTCTCGTAAACGCCCCTTTCCACGTTGAGCATCCACACGTGAGAGTTGAGGGTTTCGGTGCCTATGCGGTTGCCGGTGAGCGCGTCGAAAACCTCGCGGTAGTAGTTTACCATGACGTAAAGCTTTCTTGCGTCCGGTGCGACGAGCACGTTGTTGATTGCGGCGAAAAAGTTTTGCATACCGGGCGGGGCGGGGATTTCGTCGTTTTTGATGTGCACGAGGAAAAGCTGCTCGCCGTCGGAGTTGTACCAAAACACGTCCCAGCCGGTCGCAAGGCGGCTGACGACCACGATTTCGTCGTTCACGGAAACGTGGATGCCCATGATCCAGGGGAAAGGCATGCCGCCGCGCCCGCCCTGCCCGATGTCGGTAATGAACCTGCCGTCCTGATCGAAATGGAGGACCACGCTGCTAAGGTACATCTGGTTTTCCGCGTCCATGACGTGCCGCTCGAGGGGAAGGACTTCCTCGACGAAAACGTGCCTGCGGGAGTCCACGGCGATTCTGCCTGGGGCGCGAAACGGAAAGCCGAAAGCCCAGCGGGTCATCTGCCCGTCGTCCGCCGACCTGATTCTGAGGTCGGAAGGCTCGGGGTTGGTTTCGTCGTTGAAGATCAGCACGAGCAGATCGCCGAATGAGTTGTAGCGGACTACCTTGCGGCCCGAGCCGTCGGAAATGTAAAAAAGGCCGTCCCGCATTGCCAGACTGGCCCTCGGCAAAAGCACGTCGTCCGGAAAAACGAACAGCGCAAGCTGGTCTTCCATTGGGCCTATGTCCAAAAAGAAGAGGTCCTCGCGCGGGGGGATAAGCCGGCCCTGCGGAGCGCAGGAAGCAAGCCCGCAGGCCAGCGCGCCCAAAACGGCGGCGGCGGTAAGGCAACGACGTATAAGGGAGGGGATACGTTTCATGATATGGTCATTATGGGAAAAACCCCGTCTTTGGGCAATACGGGCGGGCGTGGGGTTTGGTGCCTTTTACGAATCTGCAAAAGTCTTGAAACATTGGGGGTGAACGACGGGGGGTCAGTGCTCATGCAGGGCCACCATGCGGCCAGCCACCCGTTGCCCTGCGTCCATTCATACGGGCGCAGTCAATTTTTCGCTGACCAGCTCGTCAATAATCCGGGCGGGTGGTTTGTGATCCGCCATTGCCCTTTTCAGGATATAATTGACCGTTTTATCTTCCAGCCCCCAAGCGCGCATTTCACGCTGGCTGAGCCAATCGCTGCCATTGGGACCAAGGGTCACCTTGTTATTGATAAAATAATCACCCACGGCCACCGCTTCTTCTTCCGTCATTCTTGCCCCCTAAAAACCAATCATTTCGATAGTGCTATTACGCAATTTCATAGCATGAAACACATAAATGCCGTTATCGCCAATGGGATTGTACAAAAGTTCGAGAGGGTTCCCGGCATGATCAAAACCGATTACAAGATATTTTTCCGGAAATTCCTCGATAGCGGCGGCAAATATCTTAGTTTTGAGGGCATTCAAAATGTCCCCTTTGCCGATGTTGTGTCTAAACGCCGCCTGATTGAACTCGACAACAACATCCATAAGGCAAACATAGTATGGAATTGGGGAAAAAACAAGAGGGGAGCCCCCAAGCCACCCGCCCGCAAAAACCATGCGTTTGTCGTGAAAACACCCCGCGATCGCTTGACACCCCACGGTTTAGGTACTACGATTAACAACGGCCCGACAACCAATCAAAAGCGGGTTTTATATCGGGAGCTTTCTCGCGCACCCGACAAAAAGGAGATTCCACATGAAAAACAGCGTCAGATTTTTCGGCCTCATTGCCGCGGTTGCGGTAATCGGTTTAACCTCGGTATCCTGCGACAGCCCGGCCGGCGGCTCCGGCTCCGGACAGCAGCCGGGCCCCGGAGGGCAACCCGGCAACCAACAACCTGGACGCCCTAGCATCGACTTGGGTGGACCGCTTATTGACGTAAGCATGCCAAGCGCCGGCGGCAGCCAGGCCGCAGTACTGCAGACCATCGTGGACACGATGGGTAAAATGTTTGACCAATCCCTTCAAATGCAGCACCGCTTCACCAACTGGCAAGCGGAAGATGGCGTCCCTGCCGACCTGCGCAACATAGTCATCTCAGGACAACCGCACGTAAAAACCACACTGAGCGAAACCTCTAATGGCGCACATCTCCCTGGCTTTGCGCGCACCAATGCTACTGTACTGCGTGGCGCAATTACGCATAGTGGCACAGAAATTGGACAGCACGCGAACCTAATCCAAAACGCCACCATCGCTTTCGATAGGGCCACAACGCTCCAACAACGCAACCAAATGCCTGCGAATCAGGCCAACAGCCAACGCCTCCAGCTGGAATCAGCATTAGAGAGAATCCAAATCTTCGGCGGCCCAGAAATACCCATGCCCCCACAAGGCCACAGCCTACAACCAGTAATTACTGCGGTACGCGGCATTTTCATAGACACACTTGAACAGGCCGGCATGCCCCGCGAACTTGCAACCGATTTTGTACAACAAAATCAAGACCTTCTGGAATTCGCAGGTTGGGTCGAAGATATCCAAGCGCGCGGCACCAACATCAGCATGCTGCCTGAGCGCGACTTCACGCGCGGCGTAGACAACCGCTAAAGCACAAGCAAAGCAATTTCTTGGCCTCGGCAAATCCCATCAAAGCCACCCGTCACCCTGTAATTTGATCGCAGGGTTTATTGAGGCCGCAAATGACTATCGCCGCACGGCAGCCCTGCAAGCGGTTCACAGAATCGCGTTCTTCATATACAATTACAGGCATGGCAGAGCAATTGAACGAATACAAGGGAAAGGCGACGATGGAAAAAATCACGTCGCTTGCAAAAAGGCGCGGCTTCGTGTTTCAGTCCTCGGAAATTTACGGGGGGCAAAGCGGGGCCTGGGACTACGGGCCTTTGGGCATCGAGCTGAAGAACCGTATCGCGGGAACTTGGTGGAAGGAAATGACCCGGCTTCAGGACGACATCGTTGGGCTTGACGCGGCGATCCTTATGCACCCGCGCACCTGGGAGGCATCGGGCCATGTGGAAAACTTTACGGATCCGCTTGTGGACTGCAAGAAATGCAAGTCCCGCTTTCGGGAGGACTTGATTCCGGAGGAAAAGCTGGCGGCAAGGAAGTGCCCCGACTGCGGCGGCGAGCTTACCGACACGCGCAAGTTTAACCTGATGTTCAAGTCGCACATCGGGGCCGCGGAGGACAGCGCAAACGTTATCTACCTGCGGCCTGAAACCGCGCAGGGTATTTTTGTGAACTACAAGAACACGATTCAGTCCAACCGCATGAAGATTCCCTTTGGCATTGCCCAAATCGGCAAGGCGTTCCGCAACGAAATCGTCACCAAGAACTTTATTTTCCGCACGTGCGAGTTCGAGCAGATGGAAATGCAGTTTTTCGTAAAACCGGGAAGCGACGAGGAATGGTTCAACGAGTGGCGAAAACGCCGCTGGGCCTACTACGAAAAAATGGGCGTAAAAATGGACAGCCTGCGCTGGCACCAGCACGGGCCGGACGAGCTTGCCCACTACGCAAAAGATGCCTACGACATTCAATACCTTTTTCCGATGGGCTGGCGCGAGCTCGAGGGCGTGCACAACCGCACCGACTACGACCTCAAGCGCCACACCGAATACTCCGGCAAAGACATGCAGTACATCGACCAGGACGCGGGCAACGAGCGTTACATTCCCTACATCATAGAAACCTCGGCGGGACTTACGCGGACTTTGTTGATGATTCTGTGCGACGCCTACGACGAGGAAAAAGTGGCGGACAAAGGAAACGAAGACGACTGGCGCACGGTTCTGCGCTTTCATCCAAGCCTTGCGCCCATTACCGTCGCGGTGTTGCCGCTGATGAAGAAAGACGGCCTTGCGGAACTTGCAAAAGACATTCAACAGGAGCTGAAAGACGATTTCGCCACGGACTACGATCAGGGCGGGGCTATAGGCCGCCGCTACCGCCGCCAGGACGAGGCCGGCACTCCGTTCTGCGTTACGGTTGACTATCAGACAAAAGAGGACGGCACCGTAACCCTGCGCTTCCGCGATTCCATGGAGCAGGTTCGTCTTCCAAAGGAGGAGCTCGCCGGGCGGCTTCGCCGGGAAATCAAGGCGTATAAACGGGCGATCTGATGCTTTCGATTCGCGGAAAAACGGCGTTCATAATCCTTGGGGTTGCCGTGCTCATCAGCGGCTCCACCCTGGGGGTTGGATGGTTCATCGCCCAAAATCGTTTTACGATTATCGTGAGAGCCACTCTGAGCTCGGTGAGCAGAATCGCCTCGGGGATGGTTTCCTCCGAGCTTGGCAGGCTTAAAGAGGAAACCAGATACATCGCCGAAAAGCTTTCCGCGGCGGAAAACGTGCAGGAGATTCTGGACGAGCAGCTTCGGCAACATCCTTCGCATCTTTCGTTTTCCGTAATGTCCGGGGCGGGGGGGGCCACGCTTCATGCCGGCCCCTTCGACACGGAACCCGCGCCCGCCGCCAGGGTAAGCCGCTATGCCCTGCGCGCCTTTGCGGGGGAAACGGTTGTCACGTCCACCTCGCACACGCCGGACAGCGTGTTGATAATGCGGATATGGACCCCGATTGACGCGGAACACGTGCTTGTAACGACGCTGCCGGGGCTGTACCTTTCCGAGTTTCTGGCCCCGCACACCATCTGGGAAACCAGCGGCATTTTCGTAATGGACGGCAGCGGAACGTACGTTGCCGGGAGCCGCTACCATTACCGGATACAGGAAAGGCGAAGCC
>Ga0209755_10007418_pt1 | contig 11885 bp, 2 predicted proteins | sample TergutCo191P1_FD_187301 | JGI IMG/M metagenome (GOLD analysis project Ga0209755, IMG submission 187301) | Cornitermes sp. P1 segment gut microbial communities from Petit-Saut dam, French Guiana - Co191P1 (SPAdes) (version 2) | ecosystem: Host-associated > Arthropoda: Insects > Digestive system >...
TTTTCGGCATGAAAAACAAGCTCGGACTTTTCGGGGTTATCGCCTTGACGGCGGTAATCGGGTTTTCGATGACGGGATGCCCCATGAATGGCAATGGTGGCGACGATTATAATGGCACTCCACCTGTTCTGACAGGAACGGTGAGTATCACCGGCATCCCGGCGGTGGGGGAGGAGCTAACCGCTGTCCACAACCTTGTGGGCGACGGGGCCATTTCCTTTGAATGGAGGCGCGACACCGGAACCGACATAATCGGTACCGGTGAAACGTATGAGGTGCGGGAGGCCGACCTGGGGAGCACTATCACCGTGACGGTAAGACGCGAAGGCTTTTCCGGCAGCATTGTCAGCAACCCTACTGCCCGCGTGACACCTGCCGTTACCCAGGTGCCTGGGGCAGATCTTGCCTCCCAGCTCGCCTGGCTGCACAGCAATGCGGAAAGTGGCGGGCTTTACCTTGTCGAGGTAACGGGCAACCCCCAACTTGCTCCCCATCGGCTGGATTTTGACGACAGAAGCGACATTACCGTAATCCTTCGCGGCGACGGGCAGATGCGTACAATCAGCCTTTCCAGGAGCGGAAGCCTCTTTACAGTGTATTCTGGGGTTACCCTTGTGCTTGACGTTAACATCACGCTTGAAGGCATAACCGACAACGACCATCCCTTGGTATTTGTACCCCATGGCGGGAGTCTTTCCATGAACGAGGGGGCAAGGATTATTGGGAACAGCAATAGAAATGAACACTCCCGCGCAGGTGGGGTGTGGGTTTACGCTGGCGGGGTGTTTAACATGTACGGCGGGACAATCGCCAATAACCACGCCATGGGATGGCCAGGCGGCGGCGGGGTAGTCGTTAGCGGTCCTGGCCATGCAGATGCACGGTTTACCATGCGTGGCGGGACAATCACCGGCAATACCACCGAATGGCAAGGTGGTGGGGTGGCTATTTACCACGGCACGTTTGACATGTACGGTGGGTCAGTCACTGGCAACACTTCCGTATCTGACGGTGGTGGGGTGTTTGCTGTTTACAACGGTACGTTTGCCATGCACGGCGGGGCAATCTCGAATAACAACACCACAGAAGGGGTAGGTGGCGGAGTAGCCCTTCGCGGTGAAGGTTCCAGTTTTACCATGCATGGTGGGGAAATATCTGGCCATACCACCGTAGGTAGCGGTGGTGCGGTAAATGTTCACGGTCTTGGCACATTTACAATGCATGGCGGGGACATCCTGGGCAATACCGCACATACTGGTGGCGGTGTGTATGTGGGCTGGAACGGTACATTCGACATGTACGGTGGGACAATCTCCAATAGCATCACTACTGGATGGCCTGGTGGTGGCGGTGTAACCGTCCGCGGTGAGGCTTCCAGTTTTACCATGCACGGTGGGGCAATATCCGGTAATACTTCCCTACCAATTGCCGGTGGGGTGAGTATTGAAGGTGGCACGTTCACCATGTATGGCGGGGCAATATCCGGTAACACCGCTAATCCCAATGCGGATGATTGGTCTTCCGGTGGCGGTGTACGTGTTGCCTCTGGTACGTTCACCATGTACGGTGGGGAAATATCGAATAACACCGCTGCTTCTGATTTTGGCGGATGGACCGCTGGCGGTGGTTTGACGGTTGCCACTACTTCCACATTTACCATGCGTGGCGGGACAATTTCCGACAATAAGGCTAGCGCCGGTGCTGGTGTGCGTGTTGAAGGAAATTCCACGTTCACAATGCAGAATGGGGGCATCTTTGAGAATACCGCATCGCAAAACGGTGGCGCTGTGAATGTTGGTACTGACTCCACGTTCACAATGCAGAATGGGGAAATCTTTGAGAATACCGCGTCGCAAAACGGTGGCGCTGTGAATGTTGGTGCTGACTCCACGTTCACAATGCAGAATGGGGAAATCTTTGGCAATACCGCGTTGCAAGGCGGTGGCGCTGTGAATGTTGGCCCTGGCTCCACCTTTGCCATGCATGGTGGGGAAATCTTTGACAATACCGCTCGTACTGCTGGTGCTGTGAATGTCTGGATTGGAACCTTTTATATGCACAACGGGACAATCTCTGGCAATACCGCCGAACAATTCGGTGGCGGTGTAGTTGTTGACGGCGATCTGGAGGCAGGTAATCCCGGGCGGTTTACCCTGAACGATGGGGAAATTTCCAGCAATACCGCCACGGTGTTTTCCGGTGGCGGTGTGCATATTGGGTGGAACGGTATATTTGACATGCGCGGTGGTAGAATTGTTGGCAACGAGGTTACTGCCGATGAAGCCCCTCCTCCCGATGAAAACCGGGACACCTCCAATGGCGATGGGCTCCCCCCTATCTGGGGCGGTGGTGGCGTGGCCAACGGCAATATCTTCAACATGCACGGCGGGGAAATTTCCAGCAATACCGCGCAGTACGGCGGTGGCCTGCTTAACTTCGGCACTGGAAACAATATGGGTGTTTTCCAGATCGGCAACGGGGTTATACACGGCGTCGATGAACATGCCCTTGGAAACACAGCCCGTGCGGAAGGCCCGGTGTTGTTCAACATGCATATGGCTCACTTTGGCACCTTTGATGATGCAGGTGCGTTTACTCCAGAGGGAGAGCTGCACACCAGGGATATTACCCTGCAGGTGGTAAACGGCAGCTTGCAGTAAAGCCTGGCAAAAGCCCGGGGGCATCCTGCCTTCGGGCTTTGCTATCGTTAGGCACAGACGGGGAGCCCAGCATATTTGATATTCCTTTTGGTTTTTCGGATTTTTTGCTTGCTATTTCCACCTGGAGCCGTCATAATGCGAAACATGAAGCCTGGGCTGGCACAAAATTCCCAATTCCCGCAAAGTGCGCCGTGCGACCGGTCTTCGGTCTTCGGTCTTCGGTCTTCGGTCTTCGGTCTTCTAATATGTAGCATCTTCTGCCGATCGTGTCAACAGCCCGACAGGGTAATTTTTATAGCTATCAGTATAGTGTTCCCAGCCTTTTTGAAAGGATGTCTGCGGCCCAATATCCGCGGGCTTTTTATAAATACAAACGGCGCAGGAGGTTTTTCACCGTGAAAAACAAGCTCGGACTTTTCGGGGTTATCGTCTTGACGGCGGTAATCGGGTTTTCGATGGCGGGGTGTGAACAGCCAGGGGCGTATGTGCCCGTGGACAGGGTGGCACTTCGAAATGCCATTAATGTGGCGCAGGCCCTCATGGCAGGGACGGAGGAATCCTCGGACGGGAGTGATGTGGCTATTACTGCTTACTGGGCCACGGAAGCGGATCATGTCGCTTTTTCGGATGCGATTGCCACAGCGCAGAGTGTCTACACCGATAACGACGCAACCCAGGGGGAGGTAAACACGGCTGTTTCAAATTTGGTAACAGCACAGGCGATGTTCGTCGACGCAAGGCAGCCTGGGACGGATGTGCCCTTGGACAGAACCGCGCTTGACAGTGCGATTACCGAGGCCCAGGCCCTGCTTGCCATAACGGAAGTTTCCGATGATGGCAATAATGTTGTCCCCGCTACATTCTGGACTACGTTGGAGATTCGCACAATATTCGAAAACGCGATTTCCGTGGCGCAGGGTGTTTACAACGACGCCGACGCAATACAAGACACGGTAGACGGGGCCACCTCTACCCTGGCAACTGCACATGAGGCGTTCAATTACGCAAGGCAGCCAGGTGCAATCATAGTTCTTACCGCACTCTACAATGCGATCTTTGAGGCGACTGCTCTGATCAATAACACGAAAGTTGCTCCAAACGCCGACCATGTTCTTCCAGACGAATTCTGGACTACGGGATCGGATCGCGCAACATTCCAGGGCGCAATTGATGTAGCTCAAGGTGTCCATGACGCTCCGGTAAACATGGCCACGGTAAACAATGCCGTTTCAAACTTGGCAACCGCGCAGTCGGAATTCTATGCTGCAAGGCAGCCTGGCACACCCGTGGACAAGGTGGCGCTCGGCAACGCCATCTACGCGGCCAGTACCCTGCTTGCCGGAGTATCCATAGACGGCCCTGGCTATCGGGCACCGCAGTCGGCGATTGATGCCTTTGTCGTGGAGATTGCCACAGCCCAAGGCGTCCACGGAAGTGCCTTCGCTACCCAGGCCATGGTAAACACGGCAGTCTCAAACCTGGCAACCGCACAGATGACGTTCAATACCGCCGTTACTTACATCCCCACGCTTACCGGAACGGTAACCATAACTGGGGATCCCTATGTAGGCCAGGAACTGACGGCTGACACCACCGACCTTAGCGGCACTGGGGCAATGACCATTCTGTGGTGGCGTAATGAAACCGTCGAAATCGGTACCGGTGGCACTTACATATTACAGGACGCCGATGCTGGCCATGACATCACCGTAACAGTAACCCGTGCCGGCTATTACGGCAGCGTTATCAGCGATGCGGTTACGGCCAGACTCAGGGAAGGCTTTACCATCAGTTTCGCCGACTTCTACACAATGAGGGAAATTGTAGGCCCGACCATTCACCTTACCAGCGATCCCCAAAGGGCCACCTATGACATTACCGTGACCAATCCCGAACAATACGAGGCCAACAGCATCATGTGGTTCTTTGACGGAATCCGTATCACCGGGGATTCGGTCTCGGGGTATTACGGGGAAATATTCACCCTTGGCCCGCGCATCCATGGCAATCTGCTGGGGATAGGAGATCATGTTTTAACGGTGGAAGTAAGAAGGAACGACAGGCTGTACAGCCAGCGCATTGCCTTTACGGTGGTGCGGTAAACCAAGGAGGAACGAAAGATGAAAAATATACGACCACTGAATACCAACTGGCGGATTTTTGCGCTGCTGTTTGTGGCCTGTTCCATGCTGTTTTTGCCAGGCTGCAGAAACCCGATGGAACCGCATAACATCGCGGAAAGAGGAACAGGGAAGGGCACCCTGTTACTGGACATTGGCGGACAGGGCGCTGGGCGGACGATCCGCCCGGAAATTTCCCTGGCTGATTTTTACAGTTTCAGTCTGGCGTTCGTTGCCAGGGACGCGGATATTCCAAACGTCTACGATACCTGGACGGTGGGATCCGGCGAAATAGGCCTGGTTCCCGGAATCTGGGATCTGCATATAAGCGCGTATAGGCTGGAGTATGGCTGGCCATACCCGCGTCTGGCGGCGAGTGGTAGGCGTCTAGGTATAGAGGTACCCTTGGAGGGAACCGTCGCCGCCTACATAGTGCTTTCCCCGATCCGTGGTGGAAGTGGAACGTTCAATTGGGGAAACATAAGTTTCCCGGGAAGCACCATCACCGCCACGATGGAAATTACCTGTGTAGACGAAAATGATGAAAATGGCGTACCGTTTTCAGAAACATTTTACCTTAAGGGTGGCACCGAAACACCACCCCCCAGCGTTCCGCTGTATGCCGGCCAGTACCGCGTGATTTTTACGCTGTACGGCGCGTATGACGAAAGGATGGTGGTAAGCGCAATCCTGCATATCTACCAGAACATGGAAAGCATCCTTCCGGTGGGATTCATACCCAGCGGTTTTCCTTCTTCCCTGCTGAATCTTGTCCTTGCGTCATGGAACGGTTTCTATTGGGATTTTGCCGTGAATGGGATCACCCCAGTGTACTTCGACCTGTTGGGCATCAAAGGCATAGATGACAATTTTGCTGACATTGTTGGCAGGTTCAACAACCTTAGCAGCCCCGCCACGATTCCCGATGACTTGGAAGGCCTTAAGGCCTTGACCGATGCCGCGCTTGTCGGTATAGGCATGGCGAGGGCGGATTTCCTTTACGCTGGCAATCATGACACCAGGGTTGATGCGGAGGCGGCGGTCGCGGCGCTCGCCGTGAACCAGACCACGGTAACGCCCGAGTGGATCTACGGCGACACGCTACGGGCAAGGGTGGGCGTGTACGCGCCTTCGGAAGCCGAGTTCACCGATTCAATTCTGATGGTTGTGCCTGGCTACAACCTTGTCGGACGGCTTGACTGGGTTCGCGCCAACGCTTTGACCCGTGGTCTTTACCTTGTCGAGTCCGGCAATACCCCGCTAGCTCCTCAATTTTTGAGTTTTTATCCTGACAGAAACGATGTTACCGTCATCCTTCGCGGCGACGGGCCGATGCGTACCGTCAGCCTTTCCGGGAGCGGAAGCCTTTTTTGGGTAGGAGAAGGTGCTACCCTTGTGCTTGACGACAACATTACGTTGCAAGGCAGACTTGACAACAACCATCCCTTGGTAGTGGTAAGCTATGGTGGAAGCCTTATCATGAATGCTGGGTCAAGGATTGTTGGGAACATAAACACAAATACAGATCCTGAGGGGTGGCCTCGCGGTGCCGGGGTAAAGGTTTTTGGTGGTGGGGCATTTACCATGAACGGCGGGGAAATTTATAATAACCACGCCACGGTATGGCCAGGTGGCGGCGGGGTAGTCGTTAGCGGGTCTCGATATGTAGATGCAGATACACGGTTTACCATGAACGACGGGACAATCACCGGCAATACCACCGAATGGCAGGGCGGAGGAGTGGCTATTTACCACGGCACGTTTGACATGTACGGTGGGACAATATCTGGCAACACTTCCTATTCTGGCGGTGGTGGGGTATTTGCTGTTTACAACGGCACATTTGCCATGCATGGCGGGATAATCTCCAATAACACCACCGCAGGCTGGGGAGGTGGCGGAGTATCTCTTCGCGGTGAAAACTCTAGCTTTATCATGAGCGCTGGGGCAATAATCTCTGGCAATACTTCTGAAAATGGTGGTGGTGTGCATGTGGGCCAGAACGGCACTTTTGATATGTACGGTGGGACAATATCTGATAACATCTCCGAAGATAATGGTGGTGGGGTGTTTGTTGCTAACAACGGAACGTTTGCCATGAACAGCGGGATAATCTCCAGTAACACCACCGCAGGCTGGGGAGGTGGCGGAGTAGCTGTTATCGGTGAAAACTCTAGTTTTGCCATGAACGCTGGGGCAATAATCTCTGGCAATACTTCCGAAAATAACGCCGGTGGTGTGTATGTGGGCTGGAACGGTACATTTGTCATGCATGGAGGGATAATCTCTGATAACAACGCCACGGGATGGGAAGGTGGCGGTGTAACCGTTCGCGGCGAAGATACCAGCTTTACCATGCATGGCGGGGAAATTTCTGGCCATACTGCCATGGGTGGCGGCGGTGCTGTGAATGTTGATAACCATGGCACCTTTACTATGTATGGCGGGAACATTACCCGTAATACCGCAGATACTGGTGGCGGGGTACATGTGAACTGGAACGGAAGCAGTACATTCGTAATGAACGCTGGGACAATCTCGAACAATACCGCGATAGGATGGCCTGGCGGTGGCGGTGTAACCATTCGTGGTGGAAATGATAGAAATGCCAGTTTTACCATGAACGGTGGGGAGATATCCGGTAATACATCCCTGCCGATCGCTGGTGGGGTAAGTATCGATAATGGCGCGTTTACCATGCATGGCGGGGCAATATCCGGTAACGCCGCTAATCCCAATGCGGATGATTGGTCTTCCGGTGGCGGTGTACGTGTTGCTTCTAGTACGTTCACCATGTATGGTGGGGAAATATCGGATAATATAGCCGCCACCATTCCTGGCGGATGGACCTCTGGCGGTGGTTTGACGGTTACCACTACTTCCACATTTACCATGCGTGGCGGGACAATCTCCGACAATGAGGCTAGTGCCGGTGCTGGTGTGCGTGTTGACGGAAGTTCTACGTTCACAATGCACAATGGGGAAATCTTTGAGAATACCGCGTCGCAAAACGGTGGCGCTGTGAATGTTGGTGCTGACTCCACGTTCACAATGCAGAATGGGGAAATCTTTGGCAATACCGCGTTGCAAGGCGGTGGCGCTGTGAATGTTGGCCCTGGCTCCACCTTTGCCATGCATGGTGGGGAAATCTTTGACAATACCGCTCGTACTGCTGGTGCTGTGAATGTCTGGATTGGAACCTTTTATATGCACAACGGGACAATCTCTGGCAATACCGCCGAACAATTCGGCGGCGGTGTGGTTGTTGACGGCGATCTGGAGGCAGGTAATCCTGGGTGGTTTACCCTGAACGCTGGAACAATTTCTGGCAATACCGCCACGGTGTTTTCCGGTGGCGGTGTGCATGTGGGTTGGAACGGCATATTTGATATGCGCGGTGGTAGAATCGTCGGAAACGAGGTTATTGCCGATGAAGCCCCTCCTCCCGATGAAAACGGGGACACCTCCAATGGCGATGGGCTCCCCCCTGTCTGGGGCGGTGGTGGCGTGGCCAACGGAAATATCTTCAACATGCATGGCGGGGAGATTTCCGGCAATACCGCGCAGTACGGCGGTGGTGTGCTTAATTTGGGGGGCACTGGTAACAATCAGGGTATTTTCCGGATAAGCAACGGGATTATACACGGCATCGATGCAGGCCAGATCCCTAGAAACACGGCCCGCGCGGGAGGCGCTGCCTTGTTCAACAGGCATGTAGCCGAACGAGGTACTTTTGCCGCAGATGCTTTCACTTGGCTGGGGGATTTGGATACTACCAACTACACCATACATGCGGTGAATGGCGTGGTGCTGCCATCGCACGTGGAGGGTTTTACCATCAGCTTTGCCGACTTCTACACAATGCGGGAAATCGTGGGCCCTACCATTTACCTTAGGGGCGATCCCCAACAGGCCGCGCGGAACATTACCGTGACTAACCCCGAACAATACGACAGCATCATGTGGTTCTTTGGCGGAACCCGTATCACTGGGGACTCGATATCGGGAAGCCGAGGGGAAACGCTCGCCCTTGGCCCGCGCATCCATGGCAACCTGCTGGGGATAGGGGAGCATGTTCTAACGGTGGAAGTAAGAAGGAACGGCGTGCCGTACAGCCAGCGCATTACCTTTACGGTTGCGCGGTAAACCAAGGAGGAACGAGAGATGAAAAACATACGACCGTTGAATACCGATTGGCGGATTTTTGCCCTGCTGTTTGCGGCCTGTTCTTTGCTGTTTTTGCTGGGCTGCCGAAGCCCGATGGAACCGAATATTGCGGAAAGCGAAACTGGGAAAGGTACCCTGTTATTGGCCATTCGCGAACATGGCGTTGGACGGACGATCCTTCCGGAGATTTCCATGAATGATTTTGTCAGTTTCAGCTTGGCGTTCGTTGCCGAAGATGCTGGCGTTCCGAACGTCTACGATATCTGGACGATAGGATCCGGCGAAATCGGCCTGGTTCCTGGAACCTGGGATCTGCATATAACCGCGTACCTGCTGGGAGAGACTTGGGAAGACCTGCGCCCTGCGGCAAGTGGCAGCCTTCTGGGCATAGAGGTACCTTCAGGGGGAACCGTCGCTGGCAATGTCGTGCTTTCCCCGATTCGTGGTGGTAGCGGAACGTTCAGTTGGGGTAACATAAATTTCCCGGGAGGTACCATCACCGCCACGATGGAAATTACCTGTGTAGGCGAAGGCGACGTACCGTTTTCGCAAACATTTTACTTTATCGGTGGCGCCGAAACACCGCCTTCCAGCCTTTCACTGTATACTGGTCAGTACCGCGTGACTTTCACGCTGTACGGCGCGGATGGCGAAAGAATGGTGGTAAGCGCAATTCTGCATATCTACCAGAACATGGAAAGCATCCTGCCCATGGCATTCATACCTAGCAATTTCCCATCTTCCCTGCTGGACATTGTGCTTGGTTCGTGGAACGGTTCGTATTGGGATTTTGTGAGGGATGATGTTACCCCATGGTGCTTTGCCTTTTTGGGTATAGAAGGCATAGATGGCGGCAATTTTGATGACATTGTTGACTGGTTCGATTACCTTAGCACCCCTACCACGATTCCCAATGATCTGGGAGGTCTTAAGGCTCTGGTCGATGCAGCGATAATTGTCATGGCGAGAGGGGTCCTGTCCACTGGCAACTACGGGAGCCGGAGTGGGGCGGAGAGTGCAATTACCAGGCTGGTTAGGAACGGTACAGAGATAAGGTTTGCGTGGCCGAGTTCGGATACCGTAAGGGTACAACTAGGCGATTATGAGGTTGAAATTGTCTTTGACGACGATATACGTCCCGATCTGTTGGTACCTGGGGATAGCCTTGCCGACCAGTTCACCTGGCTACAAGCATTTGCGCAAAGCGGTGGCTTCTACCTTATCGAGGTAACCAATGACACCTCGCTTGCTCCTCAATGGCTGGATTTTCCTGGCGGAAGCGACATTACCGTCACTCTTCGTGGCGACGGGCCGATGCGTACCGTCAGCCTTTCTGGAAGCGGAAGCCTCTTTTGGGTAGGAGGTGGTGTAACCCTTGTGCTTGACGACAGCATTACGCTGAACGGCATACACGACAACACCCATCCCTTGGTATGGGTAAGCTATGGTGGCAGTCTTGTCATGAATGCGGGGTCAAGGATTGTTGGGAACACAAATATTGGGGCGGGGCCTCGCGGTGCTGGGGTGAATGTTGCCGCTGGTGGGGTATTTACCATGAACGGCGGGGAAATCTCCAACAATCACTCCACTGATTACGCCACGGCATGGCCTGGTGGTGGTGGGGTACTCGTTAGTAGTTCTGGCTATGCAGATACAGATGCACGGTTTACCATGAACGGCGGGACAATCACCGGCAATACCACCGTATGGCAGGGCGGAGGTGTGGCTATCTACCACGGCACGTTTGTCATGTACGATGGGTCAATCACTGGCAACACTTCCTATTCTGGCGGTGGTGGGGTGTTTGTTGCTGACAGCGGTACGTTTGCCATGTACGGTGGGGCAATCTCCAATAACCACACCGCAGAATGGGGTGGCGGAGTATTCGCTCAAGGTAGCTTTACCATGTATACTGGGGCAACTATCTCTGGCAATACCGCTTCCGCTGCTGGCGGTGCGTATGCGTCTTGGGTCGGTACGTTCGTAATGTATGGTGGGGCAATCTCCAATAACCACACTACGGGATGGGGTGGTGCAGTAATTGTTAGCGGCGAAGAAACAATGTTTACCATGCACGGCGGCGAAATCTTTGGCAATACCGGATATTCTGGCGGTGCGGTAGATGTTATCCACCATAGCACATTTGCTATGCATGGTGGGGAAATCTCTGACCATACCGCCAGCCGTAACGGTGGTGCAGTGAATGTTAATGGCTATGGCACATTTACTATGTCTGGCGGGGACATCCTGGGCAATACCGCAAATGCTGGTGGCGGTGTGTATGTGGGCTGGAACGGTACATTTGTCATGGGTGGCGGGACAATCTCCAATAATCACGCCACTGGATGGCCAGGCGGTGGCGGTGTAACCGTTAGCGGTGAAACTGCCATGTTTACCATGAATGTTGGGGCAACAATTTCTGGCAATACTTCCGGCGGTGGCGGTGGAGGGGTGAGCGTTGCTCATTCTGGCACATTTGCTATGAACGGCGGGACAATCTCCAACAACGATACCACTGGATGGCCAGGTGGTGGCGGTGTAATCGTTCGAGGTGGGGATTCCAGTTTTACCATGCACGGTGGGGCAATATCCGGTAATACCTCCCTGCCAATTGCCGGTGGAGTAAGTATTGATGGTGGCACGTTCACCATGCATGGCGGGGCCATATCTGGTAACACCGCTAATCCCAATGCGGATGATTGGTCTTCCGGTGGCGGTGTGCGTATTGCATCTACTATTGTTGATTCTAGCATTGTTGCCTATGGTACGTTCACCATGTACGGCGGGGAAATATCGGATAATATAGCCGCCACCATTCCTGGCGGATGGACCTCTGGCGGCGGTTTGACGGTTACCAATACTTCCACATTTACCATGCGTGGCGGGACAATCTCCGACAATGAGGCTAGCGCAGGTGCTGGTGTACATGTTGAAGGAA
>Ga0209755_10007419_pt1 | contig 11884 bp, 3 predicted proteins | sample TergutCo191P1_FD_187301 | JGI IMG/M metagenome (GOLD analysis project Ga0209755, IMG submission 187301) | Cornitermes sp. P1 segment gut microbial communities from Petit-Saut dam, French Guiana - Co191P1 (SPAdes) (version 2) | ecosystem: Host-associated > Arthropoda: Insects > Digestive system >...
GATAATATTAAGTGCTTTTAGTTTTAAGTCATGAATAATTACGGTGAAAATGCACCATTGTGTATAATCAAGTTTTCATTGTTTCATGACAGTTTTTAAACAACAAAACATAATCGTATGTTTATTGGACCTGTATGTAATATTACATTGAAATAATTTTAATATGATAATCTAAACACATAGTACTGTATGCCCACTTTGTATCATACTGTACATTCAGATGGACATGGACCCTTCAGACACTACACACTCTTGTGTAACAAGACATACTTCAGTCTTTACCTTATGTAATGGTGTGACAGTGATGCACAAGTTGCACTGTAACACATATCTATTTGTATCAAATAACAGAAAATAAGTATATTAGTATGTTAGTATAGTGATAAAAAATGCGGCAGTATGCTACAACTGAAATTATAAATTGTACATGAAGTAGTATACATGCAGTGTGATACTTCACACCTTCTCCTAAACATGATATTGATATTTAAAAGCTGTTTTTCACGGTTAACTTCGTATATTTGTAAAATATCTGCAAAAAGTTTATATATCCTGGCGCCTGAGCTTACCATATTTCTTTACACCTCCTTCCACATCATAAGATTTCTGCCTTTTATGTCTGTGGGAGCCACTTTGTCTTTGTGGCACTTCAGCCAGCTATCAAGTACCCTGTAGCAGGAAATGAATAGTAACAATACTGTTAGTTTCATGTTGCGGCTAAAGGCGGCATGGTTTCTTTATGATTGGAAGTTGTCTGGTTTAAACATTTCAAATTAGTGAGTTCTGTGCTCGATAAACACATTGCTGAATGTATCCTATTTCTCTGGGTTTCACCTGTTTCATTTTCTTGTACTAGGGCTGTTAACTTTGTACTTCCATTTTAATGCAATGCTTCAGCTGATGTCAGGGTATATGAATTTGTGCTGCTTATTTTTGTAGTAAAGAACATTACACGCAATGAAAAGTGAGTGAAAATGTGATTAGTGGTGTCCAGAATGTACTTTGCTACATAAAACAGTGGTTTTGTTAAATGAACATGAGATGTGTGCTGGGGAAACCTTAATTGTTTTTATGGAAGGTGTGATCTAATATTTAACTGTGTACTGACTTGGATGTTAGAGTGGAAGATTACAAATTTTCATTTACCTGCCATTCATTTTATCAATATTTGGCTGTAGTTCACATGAAAAACAATTAATTTTAATAGAATTTAATTTGTTCTCAATATTTTAAATCTTTACATGGGTCAGAAAGCATGCATTACTTCTGCATTAATATGTATAAACAGGATCTACTGGACTAACTGCAACTGTACTATATGAGTGTAATAGCTGTTAAAATTGCTATGTGTTATTTCTTTAATGTTCAGATTTTTGTATAATTTAATATACCACAGTTTTTGCTTTGCTTGTTAGTTGTGTACTGCCTGCTGCAGCCACCTGAATGCAACCAGTTCAACAACTATTTCCTGTCATGTGACTGATTACTTGATGCTGAATGTAGTTGTGTATTGTGATTCATGGGCAATATTTGATAATTGTGTCATTTAATTGTTTTCCCTGTATCTTGATTCTTTGATTGGTCTGCATGGATTCATTTTGTCTCATATTGAGATTCTTGGACTTCACACTAGCCAGTGTGATTTTAAGTAATAAACAAACAGGATACATGTGGATTGAATTCTGGGTTTGTTTATCCTGTGTAATTTACATGTGTCAATATAGGTAAGTATTCATGCCTGTACACCTTTAGATTTCATGCATGTGACTTGAGACTGAAGTGCATTATTTATTGTCTGGGTAATATATTTTTTGTCAGTGATACATAACACTAGTCAACAATTTTCAACTTTTTTTTTGTGTGACAATGTGGATGAAATTAGCTTTATTCACTAAATTAGTTGTGCTGACAACAAAAATGGCAAGCAAATTATCATAGGACCTGCTGATTTATGTAATGGGGATCTGCCTTGAAAGTCATCAAAATTGATTACAGTAGATATTATGTTGAAGGGATAAAGGGTTTTCGAACACAGTATATATTTTATGGTAGAAAAGTTGTGAGAATATTACACAATATGCACAAATTAATAATTTTTTAAATGTAATAATTATAAAATAATTATTTTATACCTACTTTTTTCATATTTTGCACTTAGTCAAACACCATATGAAACATAACCACTAAAAATTGCTGATTTCTATTAAATTGTGGTTACTTCTTTTATGGAAAGTTTCATCTTTCCTACAGAACAACCAGCAGCAATCGTCTGTCATAGACGAATCCCATCTTACTTGATACTGTTGCTCCATTTTGGCTATATTGTGATGAAATCATTCATGTTGGTCATCACTAACAGTGTCTAGGTTCTCAAGAAAGAAGCAGAGGTGTGAGACAAAGAGAATCCTGTGTTCTATAAGACCAGGAAAAATTTTCATCTCTCTTTGTGAATATGGATGCTGTTATTTCTTTAGCTGACAAGTTGCACTGCAGCATTCTTGATCTAGAAGTACTGTAGGCTGTTTGGAGAATTAAGTTATGAACTAGATAATCTAGCTCACTTTGCTGGATCAGATGTGGTTTTTGATCACCCTGGGGAATTTAGCTGGGATCGGAGGATGTAGATGGTACTTCTGGTATTTCTTCTTGATGGAAGGTAAACTCCTCCCAGTTGGAAGGTAACACCACATGTATTGAACACCCTTTCTCAGGGCCATATCCAGGGTGGAATGTTCAGTTTATTATATTTCACATGGGGGAAATGAGTTAGCTAGTTACCAGAAACTCTTACCACTCATATTGAAAGTGCGAGGGTGCAAGTTTAATGAGAGGGAAGTATCAATTTTTTACAATTTTATAGACAATTTACACCAAGAGCTATCCACTTTAAAAAAAATTGATGTGATGGAGGCTTTTTAATTATGAGGTTCAGGTTGCCTTCCATTGACACATGCAAGGCGGTTGTTTTCATCCTTGTTGCCAGACCCTTGTTGACTAGTGTAATTATTTGTAAATATGATTAGAAAAATATTATTACTAATGTGTACTAAGAACGCTGTATTTCATTATTTTACCCAACCTCTACAAACAAATTACCTTTGAACAGTCCATTGAGAGCTGTCTGTAGTGAAACATCCAGCCATTATCTGTATATGGAAATGGTTTGGGTAGAAAAGAATGTAAATTAACTTTTCTCATCTTTCTAAAACAAATCTGGAAATGTGTACTCCAGTTTGGAGTTCAGTGCTTATTTATTGCATATACAGTTTTGTGATTGATTGTACTAACCAAGTGTTGTGTTGCTGCACTACCTGCTTTTGCAAGTCTCTTGCAGATAGAGGTAATGTGCAATAGATTTATTCTGATGCACTTAACCAAACATTCAGTGAAGGCAAGAAACAAACAACAGAGGTACTGACCCTATAGATCCATGAGTAATGTAAATATGCTACATACTGAAAAGTTTCAAATAAACCTTACATATCTGAACAGGTCTGCATTTTATGTTAAGTACCAGTTTTTGCATGTTGAGTCACTTTTTAAGGCATTTGATGAAGTATGATTTCAGCTTCATTGGTACTGAATAGGCCGGGGAATAATTTTGTGGTTGAAATTTACGAACCGACCCAGAATTGCCATTCTGCTTTTATTTTATCCACTGTATGCCATAAGTGCCTAAAAATGAAGTCTGGAAGCATGGATCATACATGCTTGAGTGCCATGTATAACCCTTATAACAGTCCAAGCTTTGGTTTTGGGATGTATTTTATTGGGGTTGATGAAAGGAATTAAGTGAAGTTCCCTGGGTGTAGTTGATACCATTTGTATCTGGGTGTGTTGTAGACATGCAAGACTAATGACAGTAGTTCGCAATGTGAATATAAATCTACCTGTAAGTGTTTTGGAATGCTTTTCATGCCATTCTTGAGGATTGGTTTCATGTTAGTTTTGAAAATATTTAAATCTTCAAATTTGAGTGAAAAATTGTTTTTATACTTTTGGGAATAGTGATGTATTTTAGAAGAAAATATGTGAGACTGAGATTCTGTTTTCGTTTCTTATGAGAATTGACAACATATAATCTTGTAGAGAGGTAGTGAAGTTTCAGAGGAACATGCTACCTTCTCCATCAGGATAGATGACTGCCATGAAAATGGAAGCAGCAGGCTCCTCTGAAATAGCAGAACATATCTGTCGGACCACGTAACATCACATCCCAGAAGACAGTACTCTACAGTATATGAATATTGTGTGCAACAGCACATTGACATATTTTGTTTGAAGAAATTAAATACAAAGAAAATGCTATAAAACCATTGTCGAGATGCAGTACATATGATTTGTATATTCAGTCTTTTATTGATTGAGGTCAGGGATTTTGTTGTATTTTACCATTTTCATGTCAGTGTACACTTAATATCTGTAAAGTTGCCACACAAATGGCTGTACTTCTTGTATGTGTACTAATTCGATGTCGATAGCCATCTGCCAACGTTTAATATACAGGGACAAAAATTTGAACCTGTATGTGACCAATACTAGACATCACTCTAATATTCATCCAACTGAAGCTTAGTGTAAACAGCTTAATATCAGGAAAAGATATTCATGGTCATAGTGAGAAGTTCCAGTCATATTATATGCACATTAACACTTCATCACATTTGATTGGTTTATGCTGTTTGCAGAAAGTTATTCATTGCAATCAGTACCGTGTGTTATGGCAGCCAGAACATTTTCCCAGCTATGCTCAATACATATTACAAATTTGTTAACACCCATATAATTTTGTAACTGTAATCTTGCAAATATTTTACCAATGCACAATATTTGCTATGTACTTATCAACTTAATGTGATTGCATGAGACTAAATGTCCCTTAAACATTATGGAACACCATGGCTGTGCAGCCATGGTTCGAATCCCACCAGGGCCAGGGTCTCTTCTGAGTGTTGTATGTGGTCAGGTAAGAGGTCTCTGCGACAGGTCAATCACTCATCCAGAGGAGTCCTGCTGAGTGTGGCGTGTCTGAGTGTGATCTTGACACCTGAGCAGTGAGGAGGCCTATGCCCACTAAGGCTGTCAAGCCATGAACAAGAAGAAAATAGTATGGTATAACGTAATGTTAGATTCACTTTTATAAAAATGAAAAAAGAATACTCCAGCATATACTTAGCTGAATTCTTGCTGCTAAACTCTTTTCAGGTTATAAATGCATTAGTCATAGAATAAGACTAGAGAGTACACAGGTGCTAAGTAGTCTTATAAATGTATGCTGTTGTTTGAGGTTTGTGAATAGACTGCATTGTTTATAAGGTCTAGGTGAATTTTGCAAATAATTTTTTGCAGTGTTTGGTACTACAAGTAGTTGGCACATAATTAAATCTCACTACAATTTATTTTATGATAACCAGTCAACAAACATTTTTCCACTACTTGTGTTATTAAGAAAAAACTTCAAGCTCAGTGTTTTAACTCCTGTTATTCATTAGATTTAACATGAATCCGCTTTCATACCTGACACAAAGCTGCTTGTAGAAAACTGATGACCAGAGTTCATTTTCCAGTGATTTTTGTCACGCTCTTGTCCACAGTGACTCTGAGTTCCCTTAACCCTTCTATTCATTGAATACCATGGGCTATAATTCCAAGTGTAAAATGACCAGAGCATAAAACCAACTGCTTACTCTTTCTTATACAGAGGCGTGGAATGTCTTTGGAGCTTTAACTCCATTTGCAACTTAGAGACAAGATACTTTGTCAAGGGACAGCTCACCTTTTACTATCTTATGAAGAAAAGACTGGTACCTAGAGAACTTATAGCTTTTTTGTGTGGCCTATTTACAGGTTGAGAAATACACTTATATTTTAACAGCCAGCTTTAAAATTTTTTTATTTATGTGAAGATTATGTTAATCATATACAGTGCTTTAAACAGCTGAAATTGCCACTACTATGGAAGAAGTATCAGATTAACCAAGCATCTGTGTGTGATCAATTTGTAACAAATTCTGCCAATTGAAGAACTCCCTGCATAGCTGCGACATCCATATTTTGAGACTTTACAAATTAATATTAAAGATGTGAAAACAGCTATAAAAAAATCTCTGCGCTTCATGTATCTGGAGCTTCCATGTGGATATTTAATTGTGATCCTCTTTGATCTTGAGACTTTCATGTGGTGTGGTGAGACTGTTACATATGACAAGTATTAGTGCTGAAAGTTTATATTCATGATGTTCAGAATTTCAGGCTTCTAGACTTGACTACAGAAGTTCATATGAAGTCTGACTGTTTGATATCCATATTTACATGCAACATTGCACCAAATTTATTTTATTTAGAATTTCAAAATCGTGAAACCCACAAACTAGACTGTAACATAGTTTTCCAAAATTTGGACAGAACTAGCAATCACCTTTAGGTTCTGGTTTGTGAATTCATGTGTCCTCAGGAGAACCAAATATCATTTCTTTCCTTCTTGTCTGTCTGTCACCTTTCTTTTTCACTTTCTTTTTTGTTTCTGTATACACACACACACACACACACACACATATATATATATATAAAGGATTATCGGACTAAGTGTGATGAGGCCTGCATGGTATTTATTTTTTGCAAATAAATTGGTGTAAACTTGAGTCCGCTTTTAGACCATTTAGATCGAGCCCCATCTTTATATTACTGTGTGTTTCCCTGTTGCCTTATATTGCACCATTCACTTTTATTCTGTACTGAGCTCTAGAATGCATGAAGCTTCTACCTGCATTTTCTGCATGACTTCACGGTTGGTACATATTGGCATAGCGTATTTTTACCCGTATGAAAGCATATGTTTCTTTAACAGATGTAAATCAAATTCAGAAGCATTGAAACTACATTGAATTTATTGAAAATTATCAATTTCAAGGTGAAAGATGATATTTACAACTGAATGGCACTGAGTTACATTCTACACAAGATGGAGAATAAAGAACCTCATTTAAAAGGAAAGAGCTGGGAAAATATGTGCAAGCAAGTGGCACCTAACTTCATGGTACTTAGTGTAACACCTTTTTAGTTTAATGTTTAATTAATTCAGAAATTATTTACTGGAAATAAAAATGAGACAAATACAGTATGTGCTGGTTTATCCAAAACTAGATGATCCAGAAAGCTCTGCTAACCAGGATTTTACATTAGGCCCATTAAATTTCCAAGTTTCATCTACAAACAGCACTTGGCATCAGTTCTGTATGTTCTGAAAGGAAAACAATCAAGGAAGACTGTTTACAGGTAAAATTTACATAAGCGAACAGTTAAGATAGAAACAGCTTGTTGACAGTTATGAAGAACTTAGATGAGCCAAAATTAAATTAACAGATCTTGCTGTTTTGATCTGCTGTATTATGTGAAGAGAATGACGATTATGATGCATCTTCCCCCTTGCCTCCACAACAAATCTAAAAGTAAATTAAAGGGGTCAAACTCCTGACTGATGTTCAACAGGTCACAAACCACAGACTAGTTCTCTTGATTGAAGTCTTGTTGTTTCCCAAAATCCTGTAAAAATGATGCAATATAGTATCTCAGATTAGGGCTTGATTTCTTTCATCCCCAGCCCTTCCAGTTATGGACTAATCCTATTGTTTGACATTCAGTATGACAGTGAACTACTAATAGCACTGTTAAATCAACCATGCTAAATCAAACAATTCATAATAATAATAATAATAACAACAACAGTATAAGCAGTACCATGATCTTGCAATGAAAGTAAAAAACATGGAAGCAGAGAGCACTGTATGTTGTTCCATTTATAGTATCAGCCGCAGGAGTTATTCCCATACCTCTCTCCTCTAGTCTACAAAAGCTTGACATACATTTACATATGTATGTACAACAATAAAAATCTGTTTTTCTGAAAGTATGTCCAATTGTTCGAAGATTCTTAACTACCATTACAGGAACACCATGTAGTATGTTGTCCTAGACCGATACTAACATCAGAATGCCATAAAGACAGAATGATGTAATAATAATAATAATAATGATAATAATAATAATAATGCCTGATAACATGGGTGACAATGGTGATGACATAAATATATTTTCGTATTTGTGGGATTCAAAAGATAAGAATGTCTGTTGTTAAAATGTACCATCCCACTGCACGCCTCTGAAAAATGAAGGTAACTTCACTGTAACTTAAAGTAACTGTATTGGTGAGAGACTTTTTTTTGGACGATTTTTACCCATGCTTTCTTTACAACAAGAACATCACATTGTCAGTGGCAGAAGTTATCCGTGTTCAGCATCATGTGAGAAGTGGCAGTAATATGGTTAGTTGAGGTTATGAAAAACACAGGAAAACAACAGATTATACGCATGATAGGTAATGTTCCAATCAGGATTTGAATTAGATGCAGTGTATATGAAAGCAGGAACATGTTATGCTGTACAATGACATTTGGTCAGTAACATGGCGAGTAACAAGGCAATAAAATTAGAACTTAATTAAAAATCATGTTCTGAATGTTGTGGCTGCTTGATGGTAATTTTATTGAAACCTCTTACCCTAGATGATGTTATAATCACCTGTGCATAAAATGTTTATGAAATGTGTGTTTTATCTTAGAGCATATTGTTAAAATTTATTTTGGGTTCCTTACATTTTGCTTCCAGCAATGCTTTGTATATGATCCACATTGATTGCACCTGTGTGTGATAGTACCACACCTGTGATGCATATTTACTTCTGCTTAACATTTATTACATCTTTAATTATATCTATATTATGCATTATGATTTGATAGCTGCCTATTTTGGAAGTGCAATACTGGTTTTTTCACTGTGAAAGCATATACCATTATGTGTGATTTAAATAAGTTTAACTTTAGTCTGCCTAAATATTATCACGTAACACTGTGCATTACTGGGAACTCCAGTTTCTTGCTCAGGTAGCCTTACACCTGGTCCATTTTGTTGTATTCACGGGGACACCATAGTATAAACTGCATTAAACACACAGTCAGTAATATTCAGCAAATTTCATGCACAGTGGTGGTGTTTATGAACTACTACTGAATACATTGTTGAGAAATGTGGAAGAAGTAAGGCACAAAAAACATGATGCAGTATTGAACACAATCATTTTTTTTATGTGTGTGTGTTTGTGTAGCATTACAATGAATACATCATAAGTTCAGGGGAGAACTACATATATAATATAGGAAAGTTTCAAATAACAATACACTTGAGAAATGCACTGCCAGAATTGAAATAAGTTGTGATGTAGTCAAGAACACATCCTGAAGAAAATACTGGTTCCTTGATGTTGTAATCATGAACTGACACATGAAATGAGTATCTTATATTTCTTCCATCTGTAGGGTTTAGATACTTTTAAACCAGCTTTAAAACATCATTTGTTTGGTGTAGATGTTTGGTACACCAGCATGACTGTATTTTGCAAAATTGTGTAATATATTATCATTAATTTAGTGTTGATACGGTGTAATTTTTGTGTTTTACATATCTTTTTAACATGTCTACATTTTGTACTTTTGTATTTTCATGCAAATTATATCTGTTTGGCCACCCATTTTTTATACAAGAAACTCAAATGTTATGTGGAGCATGATCACAGTGAAGTGTTCAACATTTTTCTGTAATTACTTGTCTTACTTTTACTAGCTCTTAAGTACAGCATATTTCCATAATTTATTTAGGTAAGAAAGAAGCCATTTTGGTTAGTACTGCAGTATGAATTATTAATTTTTTTATAGTAATTAATCCTGATGCAGAAGTTCTGTGTCGTTGTATTATTATATTATGTACAATATCACTAATGCAACAATGGGAAATGAAAGGCCAAAATCACAGGAATTTACACTGGTATTCCCCCTCATATGTGGAGGATGTATATCACATGTGCTGAAACTTTCTAATGTAAGAACTTGTCTAATATTACAGTATTTTGAAACCTCAAATGATTTATGTTATGGTTCAGGATTTGTTTTATATGGTAACTTTGTTTTGTTCCTATAAACATTGTTTTCTTTCCATCATTTAATGGCCTTTGTGTATATCATATCATTGTGATGATTTTTTTTATTGTGGTTGTATTTATTTATACATATGCCAGTAACAGTTTATATATGTCATTTGTGAACATTATACAAAAAATAGTCTCAAGAGAGAACTATTCATTTTTTCTAGTTCTGATCAATATACTCCATTAATGTACAAATAGTATCTTATTCTCTTCTCTTTTTTAGTCATGGGGAATTCCATATTTGTTGACTAGAACCTGAAAGTTGGGTAACCTTTGCTTCTGCTACTTGTAGTAAACTCATATATCTGTTCATTGTTCCTTAATGGTTATATGCTTGCCAAATGCCCGCATGTAACAGGATTGCAGGAATGGATAGTGTTCCCTGAATATATTTTATAAAAAAAAATCAGTTCAGCAACATACATGCTTAGAACAGACATTATCCTTTCTACCTACCCATAACCTTAGTTGATTTTATTAAGCAAATTTCCTCATTGTACCAGAATTTGTTATGGTTGTTATAGTTAATTTTTAAACTGAAGATTAAAAGTTCCCTGGAATCTTATTCCGTGTCAGTTGGTGAATAGGTATAGCATTAGGAAGAGTCTTGTTGGAGTGCGTAACTGTGATGACAGTGGTTCCACCCTCCTCCTTAACACTGGTAACTCTTTAGTAGCGTACATGGCTTAACATCCCCAGAAAACTGGAATCTTCATCAACCCTGCTGTGAGAACGTCCAATCTTGCAACTTTTAAATTGCGTATGATTTTCAGAGAAAGATATTGCGTAATTGTAAGGCTTCTAAATTCATTTTAAGTTACTGAGGAAAAAGTTCTTTTTAACCTGTGCATTACACCATGTGCTTGGTGTTTCTGTTTTCGACAGTGCGAGGGCAGCACCTCCAGGCTCCAACGCAAGACTCGTATTGCCACATTCACAGCTTCAGCAACTCCAAAGATGTTGAAACATGTGAGTTAAATTTGCTGCTGTGTTTTTTGTTACACCAGGCATGTCAATCATTCTTACATGTGTGTGTGTATGTTACAGTCTCCATATGCTGTTATTGTGTAACATTAGATTTTGCTTATTTGGACTAATTGGTCCATTAAATGTGGCACCTGAGCTAAACCCATATTCCCAAAACACAGATACATACTGTTGAACTTGACCTTGAACATAAGTATAACCAGTGGTTCCCAAACTGTACCACTTCTTGAACCCCATCCTTAAAAATCAGAATACATGGATTATGATCTGATACTATTTCTGTAGCTTGTTCTGACATATTTCTCTGTCATATGCCCAATTGCTGTATCCACCTCATCTGAAGAGACCAGCTGCCCATCAAAATAGTGCAATTGAAACATACCATGAAAAGAATTCCTCCCCCGCTCAAAAAAGAAGTTGGAGTGTCATATTCATTTTGGATTGGCCTTAAACATAGTTGCACTCAAAAGTATCGCGGTACCTGTTGGATGTTTGTGAACAGCAGTGCATGAACCACTAATGTACTCTAATTTACCAGAATATAAGACAACAGTCTTTCAAAATCTTAAATTCTGTGGACCATACTTGAACACAATGTGTTTAACTTTAAGGCAAACCCCAATTTTCAGATGATGAAGCGGGGTAAAATTCTTATCATGTATTTAGGTAGATATGGTATACGGACTTCTAAAATAGTCTGTACGTGGTAGAGAATCCACTTTTGTCAGTGAGGTAAAAATGCTGGATGTTTATTTTTGAGCAGTACACGTGCCACCCCTTTTAATTTTGTATTGTCTAATGTACATATTGTGGGCCGGGTAGCTCAGTCGGTATAGCGACTGACTACAGGCTGGATGGTCC
>Ga0209755_10007420_pt1 | contig 11883 bp, 13 predicted proteins | sample TergutCo191P1_FD_187301 | JGI IMG/M metagenome (GOLD analysis project Ga0209755, IMG submission 187301) | Cornitermes sp. P1 segment gut microbial communities from Petit-Saut dam, French Guiana - Co191P1 (SPAdes) (version 2) | ecosystem: Host-associated > Arthropoda: Insects > Digestive system...
AAAAAAGGAATTGTATTGTTTACGATTATGTTAAGGAGGAGTTTATGACTGATGTCTTAGATGTCGCTAATTATATCCTGGAAATTAGTCGTGAAGAATCCGAAGATGGTGAGTTTGAGCTTATTTCTCATATGAAACTCCAAAAACTGGTTTATTTTACCCAAGGTTTTTCTCTTGCTATATTTAACAGACCGCTTTTTTCCGAACCTATTGAGGCATGGAAGCATGGTCCTGTTTGTCCTAAACTTTATCACATACTAAAAGTATACGGTGCAGCTCCGATTACAGCTGTTTTTGATCCGGAAAAGATAGCTTTAAACAACGACGAAAAACTATTGATAAAAATGGTTTATGATAATTATGGACAATATTCCGCATCACGGCTTAGGAAATTAACACACGATGACGGTCCTTGGAGTACCGCTATGATTAATACTGTAATAACTCAGGAAGACATGAGTAACTACTTCCTGTCTCTTGTCGATGTTAATCCGGCAAATATGTCAGAATCTACAGATGATGAAAAAAAGGAGTTGCTCAGTATATTAGAGCAGGCAGATGCCGATGGTGAACTTGACATGTCACAGTTCTGTCTCCCAATGGGAACGTGAGCAGATTAAACAATATCCTGAAATTGTATTATTCACAGATAAGCTAAAAGGTATGATTTGTGATGATCCCGAAGGCGGACTGCCTGATCCGTTAATGTCGTTGGATGGAAGAAATATTCCTTCCTGTAAACGTTCTTTAAATATATCCCTTTTTTCTGCTAGGTATGCTATAGGATATGAATACATTACCGCTAATTACATTTATAATAAGACAGATATTTTTATTATTAGAATAAAATGGGGTTTGTGATATAACTTATGATAAAAAACTCACCTGCCATACGGCTGTTGTTAATTTTAGAAACCAGTATTAGAACAACCTCAATTTTTACCGCATCAACGCGCGCGGGTTAACTGTCGCTCCGTTTTTATAGACTGTAAAGTGCAAATGAGGACCGGTACTTTGTCCTGTGTTGCCGACATCGCCGATACGTTCACCCTGAGCGACATAAGCTCCGGTTCTTGTTCTGATTACGCTTAAATGTCCGTAAAGCGTCCGGTAGCCAGAATGGTGGTTGATAATTATGTAATTTCCAAAAACATTATCATATCCGACAGCACCGACGCGTCCTGCCATTGCTGCCCTTACAGGTGTGCCGATGCTGCCTCTGATGTCAATGCCGTTATGAAATTGGCGTACATTTCGGTTAAACGGACTTCTTCTCCAGCCGTAATATGAAGTTAAAGCGCCGTTTACAGGCCAAATGAATAAATCACCGTTAATTTCCTGTAAACGCTCCCAGTCAAGACGCGCTCCGGGGACAAAAAGGTCTGTTCCGTTTGCGATAAAGTCCGAAAAAAGCTCATTTGCTGTTTTTATGGCTTCCTGATCAGCTTTGTATCTTTCGGCAATAGAGCTAAGGGTCTCGTTATTTCTGACGGTGTGTATAATTCCGTCCTGATTTGGTATTTTCAGCACTCTTCCTGCCTGGAGCAGGCGGGAGTTTGTTATTTTATTAATGGAAATAATTGTATCTTGATTTAAGCCTAAATTGTATGCAAGTCCGCTGATATTATCGCCTCTTTGAACCAGATGATAGTCATAAAACAAAAAACGGGTTTTTGAAAGCGATTCTTCGTCTGTTGCTATGGTTTCCTCATCAATTGAATGAGACGCAAGTGTTAAAAGGAATTCATCATCGGCATCCGGTATGATTTCGCCTGAATAATGACCTCCGCCGATACCGTGTTCAGAGCCGGACGGGATGATTTTTATATATTGACCTGGATTTATCAATAAAACCAGGAAAAGTACAGCTATAAGCCGAAAGATATATCTGTATAATTGTTCTTTAAAATTGTTAAGTTCGATCGACATCATAATTTAGTTTATATTAATCCTCCTATTTATTCAACACAAAATTGCTAATTTTGTCTTATTCGGCTTCAAGAATTTTTAATAAATCTCTGATTTCCGCCGCTTGTTCATATTCTTCTTCGGCAATAGCCTGTTCTAACTGGTCTTTGAGGTTCTTATATTGATCATCGGATGTTTCTTCAAGGTCATTTACAAAGAATGATAACGGAACGCCAGTTTCTTCTATAATGGAAGATGCCATATAGACAGGGCATTTTATACGCGCCGATATTGCAAATGCATCAGAAGGACGGCTGTCCAGTATAAGAGGTTTATCTTTTGTATATTCGCCTCCTGTTATTATCATCCGCGCATGAAAAACATCATCTTTTAGCTCATAAACCTCTATTTTTTTTATTGAAAGATTAACATGGGAAAGCATATTGAGAAACAGGTCATGGGTATGCGGTCTTGAAAGACTCATCCCCTCTTTGCCGATTAAAATTGACTGCATTTCCAGTGTGCCTATAAAAATGGGCACTGCAACATCCATTTCTCTCGGTTTTAATAAAATAGCGTTCCCATGGCTTGTTTTAAGTATTGACCAGATTTCACTTATGTACATTCCTTTCATCTTAACTTTAATATAACTCAAATATTTTGAGATCAACTAATTAAGTTAATGAAATTTACCAATAATATATGTTTTTTTTCATTGAATTCCAGAGAGCTGAAAATTTCCTGCGTTTCTTTCAATATTAAATGTCCCCTTTCTTCCGCTTCTTTCAAAATGCCCGATTTATCCAACGCCTGTATTATTTCTTCCACTTCCGGGGCGACTACGCCTTTATTTCTGGCTGCATTAAAACAATTGTATATCATCTCCCGCTTTTCCGGATATTTTTGCATGTATAAAAGGACAGGCAGGCTTTTTTTCCCCTCGACTATATCATCGCCGCGTTTTTTCCCGGGAATGCCCGTGGTCAGGTTTTTTACATCGTCAAGAATTTGGAAACCAACTCCCATCATTTCCGCCGCGTCGCTCAATTTCTGCACAATTTCCGGCGAGGCGCCGGCTATAAACGCTCCCAGAGTAGCAGCAAGCCGGGCAAGGCTTCCGGTTTTCATTCTGCACATTATAAAATATTCATCAATGTTTGGGATGATTGATATATTTCGATGCCAGTTGATATCCATTGCCTGCCCAAGATGCAGGTTTTTCATGCAATCCAGCCAGAATTTATAAATCCGCTCTTTGTTTTGATGATCGTTGATCGCGCCGCCGGCAGCGTAGTTTTCTATGCAGCACGATGAAAGAAAATAGAAAAAAGAACCTGAGTTTATGGCAGTATCAGTTCCGTATAATTTATGAACCGCAGGTTTGCCGCGCCTTTCATCGGATTCATCTTCGATATCATCATGAATTAAACTTGCGTTATGGGAAAATTCGACAAGAGGCGACAGAGGAACCGCCGCGTCTCCTCCGCCAAGCGCTTCGCACACAAGCGTCATTAAAAGAGGCCGCCATCGTTTGCCTCCGCGGTAGAGAAGTTCTTTAGGAGGTTCAAGCAAAAACCGGATTGATTCTGCCCCTGCTTTCTTTCCGATACCTTGAAAAATCTGTTCAGCTAACGCCTGCTCATTGCCGGACAGGCTGGCAGGCAGCCAGCGTTCCAGTTCCGCTTCGATTTTATTTAACCGCTGTGTATACTCTTGATCCATAAGCCATTATAATCGAATCAAATGGCGGATTACAAGAAACCTGATTATTGGCAGCAAAAAGCCAGAAGCGAGGGATACCCTGCGCGTTCTGTTTATAAATTAAAGGAAATTGAAGAAAAATTTAGTCTTTTTAAAACGCCGCGTATTCGCGCACCGGAGCAGGCTTCTTTACGCATACTGGACATAGGAGCCGCGCCCGGAAGCTGGAGCCTCTATGTGCTGCGTCAATTTAATGCGGCTAAAACAGCTAAACTTCAAAACGGCTTTCTTGCCGCCGCCGATCTTTCGCCCCTTTCACGCGAATTTGACAATGGTTTATTCGGCGGCGGTAATTTTTTCTTTATTCAGGGCGATGTAACAACAACGGAAGTCCGCAGGGCGCTTTTATCAAAAGCTCCTTATTCTGTGATAATTAGCGATGCCGCTCCCGGCACTACAGGCAATCACATGGTAGACTCCGCACGTTCTCTCGATCTTGCCGAAACAGTCATCGGTTACGCGGAAGCGGCTCTTGTTCACGGCGGCAACCTTGCGCTTAAGGTTTTCCAGGGCAGCGGAACAGACATTCTTCTCAAACGTTTGAGAACGCTTTTTGAGACAGCAAAGAGTTTTAAACCGCAAGCCTGCCGCGGAGAATCGGTAGAAACATATTTTATCGGGCTTGGAAAGAAATAATCTTTTATCAATTTTGAACTTATAAATATCAATACTTAACTTTGTGAATTATCATTATTCTCATCATTATCTGAAGCCTTATGGTGAAAACAGGCGATATATGTTATAATTTTTAACAGTATTTTTTAAAAGGCGGTATAAAATGATTATTTTAACATTGAATTGCGGATCATCATCAGCAAAATACCAGGTTTTTTGCTGGGAAACAAGAGATGTGTTAGCGGTGGGCATTGTAGAAAAAGTAACCATAGGCGGTTCCTTTATTACCCACAAAGCGAAAGGTAAGGAAGAAGTTACCTTTAATCAGGATTGCCCCACACACACAGACGCGATTGAGCTCATTATCAAAACATTAACAAGCAAGGATATGGGCGTTATCGGCTCCATGTCCGAGATACAGGCTGTCGGTCACCGGGTTGTGCACGGCGGCGACAAGTTTACAAAATCCGTAATTGTTGATAACGCGGCGATGGAAGCGTTCGCGGCGATGCAGGATTTAAGTCCTTTGCACAATCCGGCGAACATCATGGGAATAGAGGCTGCCAAAAAGGTGCTGCCAAATGTGCCGCACTGCGCTACCATGGATACCGCGTGGCATCAAACCATGCCGCCTGAAAATTACATGTACGCGGTTCCAACGGAATGGTACGAGAAGTATCAGGTGCGCCGTTACGGTTTTCACGGAACAAGTTTTTTATACACGGCAAAACGCGCCGCCGTTCTTTTGGGAAAAGATCCCTTTAAAACGAATGTGATCATCTGCCACATCGGAAACGGCGCTTCGGTTAACGCCGTTAAAGACGGGCTTTCTTTTGATACTTCGATGGGCATCACTCCTCTGGAAGGACTTATAATGGGAACGCGCTCGGGCGATGTCGATCCTTCGCTTCCCTTCTACGTTATGCGCAAAGCGGGAATGAGCGTCGCGGAAATTGAAAGCGCCCTTAATAAAAAGTCCGGGCTTTTGGGGCTTACAGGCAAACTTACAGACAGGCGCGACATTCAGGCTGCCGCTGTTGCCGGAGACAAGGAAGCTCTGCGCGCACAATACATCGAAGCGCATCACGTAAAAAAATACATAGGCGCCTATCAGGCGGTTCTAGGCAGGGTAGACGCGCTTGTCTTCACCGCGGGAGTCGGCGAGTTCGCGTGGTTCATGAGAGAAAAATATCTTAATGGTCTTGAAGGCGTCGGCATGGTTTTTGATCCGCAGAAAAATAAAGTATCCTGCACCAGAAACACAGAAACCATTATCAGCAAACCTGAATCCAAAATACCGATATTTATTATTCCGACAGACGAAGAACTTGTAATGACCGAGGATGCCTTCGCGCTGATGAAAGGAACTTATGACACTCATACGCATTTTACATATTCATTCCAAAGCAAGGATTATGTGAACAAGGGAAGAGCGGAAGGACTTGTTCACGATTTAAAGAAGAATCCCGCTCTTGCCGAAATCATCGCAAAACCGATATAGTTATTGAATGACAGAACTCTTATGCATCGGCAACCCCATGGTCGATGTATTTGTAAATATTGATTATACTACCTCGGTTAAGTACGGTATCCTTGATACCGTTCAGCATATCGACAGGGAGAAGGCGCAGTCGCTTTTGCATGAACCTTCGGTTTGTTCTGGTAAGGCGGTTAAAAGCTCCGGCGGAGGCGCGGCTAATGTCGCGAAAATCGCCGCCATGCTTGGAATGAAAGCTGTGTTTACAGGCTGTACCGGAGAGGATGATCTTGCCGGTATTTTCGAAAAAGAAATAACGGACGCGGGCGTTTCCGCCATGCTTACAAAAACAAATGAAAAGACAGGACTTTGTTTTGTGTGCAATGTAAGCGGAGAGACTCGTTTCGCGGCAAGTCCCGGCGCCGCGCTGGCGTTAGACGAAACCAATATCAGCGAAGAGTTAATCGGCAGTGCGGAAGTTGTAGTGGTAGACGGTTATATTTTGGATCGCCGTCCTTTGGTGCAGCATATTTTAAGGCTTGCAAGCCGCCGCGGAATTCCCGCCGCGCTGGACGCGGCTTCCATTTTTCAGGTTCGCGGCAAGGCTGAGGAAATTTTAACATACAGCCGGAATTATCCTCTAATTATTTTTATGAATGCCGATGAAACTTTGGCTTTTTATCATACCATCAGAAAAAGCCGCAATGAAGAAACTAATTTATCGGAAAAAGATAAGGAAGCGTTAATTCTTCAGGATGTATGTCCAATGTTAAAAATAATTACCGACGGCGAAATATACCCGATAATCGTTGTAAAACTTGGAGGGCGAGGCGCTGTAGTAGTGGCAGGCGGCAATGTGTACCGCGAAGAAACTTTTACAATTATTCCGCGGAATACAGTTGGCGCAGGAGACGCTTTCTGCGCCGCTTTTCTTGCGGCGTGGGTTCGCGGCAAATCGCTGTCCGAATGCGCTGTGCTTGGCAATAAAGTAGCAAGAGAGATACTTGAAGTGCCCGGGACTCGCATAAAGAGCGGGAAGATGAAAGCGTTTGCGAAGATGCTGTCAAAGTAACGGCTGCTGTTTTGAAATGAGACAGTTCGCTGATATGTCCCTGATATTTGTCATAGAAATAGATAAACTTAGCCTCCATAAGCGAATATAGTATACTTTCCAATTCATGAACATTATCCCCTTGAGTCCAATAATCAGGAAATTGGTTAATAAAACTAATATACCTGCCTTTTTTTTGCTTCACAAAATCTTTTATTTAATAGGAAAAACAGGCAGAGGCGATTTTGTTCCGCTCCTGCCTGTAACTAATAACGCAAACTTAAATCAAGCCAAATTTTATATCATTTACAATTTTATCCAAAACACTCTTTCGATTTTTGGAAACATCATAAATAACAGGATTGTATTTCTGAAATTTGTCATAGAAATTTCGGCTGTATTCTATGCCGCCAATTATATGGCTTCTCAACTGGTCATCGTTAAGATTGTATGTCCAGTCACTCTCGTCATCGTGTTTCCTCATGTCGTTAAATAAGTCATCAGGCGAAATGCCGGGATATATCAAGCCGATAATCAAGCAGTTATCCTTCCATTCATCATACATATCCAAAATAGGCAGCATTTTTTCAAAGTCAAAGTGACTGCCGCTTCCCTCAAACACACAATTAGTTCCATTGCGGCAGCATGAACGATAAGTTAAGCCGCCGATAAAATGCGCTAAAAATGGCGCTAAATTGGCAGCAGTCGTTTCAATGTCATTGGGCTGACCGATTTTTTCCTGCGGCATAGACCTCTCGAACGCAGTAATAATATCGTCAGTGCCAATAACACTATAGCATAATTCTTCGTTCAACATCTTAGCAAGAGTTGTTTTACCTGCCCGCCCTGTTCCGAGTATTATAATATTTTTTTTCATTTTTGAATTTCTCCTTTAGATTTTTTTGCAGCCATAACAATTAATGCGAAATTAGATGTATCATGCCCTTCACGTTCTCCGCATGCGTATAGTCCTTTATCAGAGGATTCCGGATCATCAAAATCATAACAAGCGGTTATTTCCACAAGACCTGATCTCATTAAATGTTTTCGCCACCATTCTCCGCTGTGATAAGCAATTGAACTTTCATCCTTTGTCCAGCAAGTCCATTTATCTTCGTTTATAAGACCGTTTATAACAAATCCAAACTGTCCCCCTGTTTTAACTAACTTACTATATGTTTGGGGGAAGTATGTGTCGGATGTTCCAAAATAGTGATAAGCGTTTAACGATACTGCCGCGTCAAAAAATCCTTCCGCATAAGGAAGTGAGTGGGCATCGGCATGGATGGGGAAAACCAGATCGGCTGCGCCTGCTTCTTCAAAGCGCTGCAAATTTTCAGCGGCGGAAATCCATAAATCGGTTGCAAAAACCGTAACGCCGTATTCTTTTGCAAGAAATACAGATGAACAGCCTTTTCCGCAGCCCATATCCAGAACCTTCATGCCAGGGCGCAAATCCATGTTTGCACATAATTCTTCGGCAAGATATAAAGGATTAGGTCCCATCCAGTTATCTTCTATCCAATTGTAATCGTACTTATTAGCTCTTTTGTACTTTTCTATTTTAGTAAAATTTCTCCATTCACCTGAGTGAGAAGTCTCTTGAGTTACATTTTTATCAGTCAGTTTTTCATTATCTTTCATTGTATTATCCTTGTTTAGGAATTTTCCATGTTTTAACCTGTTTAGGTTTTTATTTTTGAGAACATAGATTTCCCGTGAGTTTATTCAGCTTAACAAGCCGAAAGTTGAGAAAATAGTTTGGCTATTAGCCTAAAAATGAAATCATTAGGTTAAATCGTCCGCATATCTACATTATTGATTCAGATATTGAAGAAAGAATTTATATTTCCTTAATTACAAGAGATATTCCTGCCACAATATGCGGTTTTTATAAAATTATTACCACACTGTTTGCCATAATTCACCCCCTTACTAAAAATAATTTTAGTAACTATGATTAATTTACAATATAAACAAAATATTGTCAACTTTATTATTTATTTTAATTTTTTTCCCAACGTTTTAATTTCGGAAAAAAACTTTGCATATCCTTGCGAGCTGTTTCAGCATCTGGGTATACATGTGGTACTCTGTACGGAATGCATGTTTCAATAACACCATCCATTGTCGCGCTTGGGTATACGAACTTACCGTTTTTGTAACAATGTTCACAATACTCTTGATTGTCTGTGCCATCAGCATTTGAGCCTGGTTTGGCAAATTCAAATGGTGTAGCGCAGGATTGACAAATTTTTTCCATAATTATATCTCCTCAAAATATGTTTACAGTATCATAGAAAACTGTATTTTTATTATATAATAAAGAAAAAAAATTAAAACCAACTATAGTTTACATTTTAGCAACCTGTGGTTGACAATTTTATTAATCATTATTTTACATAATATTTACAATCTATTTTTTATAATTTCCGGTTATTTCAATGATGTTATTATCTGGATCATATAAATTAAAAAAATAATATTTCATATTAACACTTTTAATTTTTGTTAATTTTCCAATATTCAATATTTTTATTCTTTCATATTCTTCATTTAAGTTTTCTATCCAGAAATTTAAAACAAATTTATTACCTCCATTTTCTTTATTATTATGGTTTTTTGAATTAGATTCATCCATAATTGAAAAACATTGATTAAAACTAAATGAAAATTCTGCAAATATATTATTAATTTTTGATGCTCGCGTTGATAATAATTTTTCATAAAAATTTATGGATAAATTAAAATCTTTTACTATTAAATAAATTCCAAAATGAAATTTATTATTGGTTTTTTGTACAATTTTGTTATTTACTGATAATAAATCATCGGTAGTAACGCGAAATAATTTACTCATAGTAATAATTTTATCAATTTCAGGAAGAGATTGACCAAGTTCCCATTTAGAAATAGATTGTCTTGATACACCCAAATTCTCAGTCAACATTTCCTGTGAAAAACCGTTTTTTACCCTATATTCTTGAATTTTTATTCCTTTCCCTTTATATAAAAAATAACAGAATAAATTTAATTTGTCAACCTGTAGTTGCATGTTTTAGTAAATTTAAAATCCCCCGAATTCAAAAACTTGCGCTTAACGTTCTAGGTAACTGACGTTTTGCTTTTTACGATTGTATTCCTTTTATTATTTCTTGAGCAACTTCTTGTCCTATTTCTTTTCCTACCATTTTTATAAAATTTTCAGTATCCTTTATTTCCAAATTCGTAAAACCTCTTACCATTTTTTCTATAACATCTTGATTGAATTTCTTGTATATTTTATAAAAAAGAACTGTACCCTTCTCATGAACTCCTTGAGGTCTACTTCCATCGGCGGTTTTTATTGAAGGATATTTATCAACATTTTTAATTTTTGGTTCAATACTCCATTGAAATAATTCATTTTTATCTTTATGAAGTGCATATAACAAAAAAGCCCATTCAGCGGTTGTTTCATTTAACCAGTCTTCCCATGAATATGCGTTAGCCCCTTGACACCAATTATGAGCTGTTTCATGTGCTAAAAACCATTGAAGATACAGATCATCATTGCCAAGATCAGTAGCAAACATTAAACCATTTCTTTGATACCCTCCGCCAGTTTTTAATGCAGGAAAAATACAAGGGATATCAAGTACTGGCAATTCTTTTTCATAAAATAACTTATTATTATAAAAATCAATAATATCTTTGTATACTTCCCCAGTTTTTTGAGCATGTTTTTTAATGCTGTGGTCAACATAATAGATATTCAAGAAATCATTAGAAACCGTTTTTAATACACTCTTTTTATATGCAATTATATTAAACGGATCAAATCCTTTTCCACCATAATGCCAAGTATTTTTATCACTATAAAATTCTCCTTTTACAATAAAAAATTCTTCTCCTTTTTCAATAATAACCTCATCTTGATCAATCCCAAAAGGAAGCTCTTGCGGAAACCAAACGGAATAAAAACTCAATGCTTTTATTTCATCTGTTAATACATTGTACCAACTGCTTACAGTTCCATAATAAGTTATAGTTAATTCTGTTATTGGATGTTCACTTATCACTTTAATTTTTTGAGAATTTACCCTAAATTCAGGTATAAATTCACCTGTTTTTTCCCATTGAATTGAACAAACATTATTCTCAATTTTATTTATATTTAATGAATTATTTAAAATTAAATTAACTTCATTCAATGGTTCATGGAATACAATTTTTGCATTAACATCAATGTTGTTTTCTACAAATTTCAATCTTATTGATAATAAATTTTTTTTCATAAAAACCTCCTTTTTATAGTGTGCTTTATTATATTATTTGTCAACATATTTAGAAAGTCTTAGCAATATGGCATATAGCGTTACAGGTAACTGACGTTTTGCCAGCCCGAATAAGGGCTTGCGCAGCAAGACCAGGGCTGGCAAAATGTGGTGGAGCAAAAAACCGCAGAGGGCGTCAGACTTTAGTCTGCGCCCGAACGGTGTTTTGCGGAACCCGAACCGCCCGAATGGGCAGTGAGCAGTTACCGTTTGTTACACGCTCATTACAAATCTGTTTAAGTTTGTTTATCCTTGTGTCTAATTGTTAATAAGTGTATATTAGATATAGAATTAAGTCAATTACTTTTTTTATATTTGTTGATATTTGTTTGAGTTTGTTTATATTTGTTAATCCAATTTCAAAAATAGTGCTGTCAAAACTGCTGTCAATTTTCTTGCATTGCACATAACGTACTAAAGAAACAGTATAAAAACGTCATCACAGACCGCAGAAAAAATACCTTCTAAAACGCTCATAGAAGCCCGTAGAGCGTTCCGAATACCCATTGCCGTATCTTTTCACGTTTAAGACTTCAAAAGCCGTTTACAGGGCGTTTTTGGCGTTTTAATTTATAATGTCGCATAACGTACAATAAAACCTATCTAAAAGCAACCGCCTTTCGGCGGTTCGGGCTTCGCCCGAAAAGATAATTACAAAATAAAACGTCAATAACAGTTTTGAAACGACCTAGCTCATGAAGCAAATATTTATAGTTCGATATCTAAGCGTACGGTTGGGCGGCGGCATTTCCCGC
>Ga0209755_10007421_pt1 | contig 11883 bp, 8 predicted proteins | sample TergutCo191P1_FD_187301 | JGI IMG/M metagenome (GOLD analysis project Ga0209755, IMG submission 187301) | Cornitermes sp. P1 segment gut microbial communities from Petit-Saut dam, French Guiana - Co191P1 (SPAdes) (version 2) | ecosystem: Host-associated > Arthropoda: Insects > Digestive system >...
AAGTGTAAAATCTGGTATATACAAATTCATTTGTCTTTTCAGTTCAAGCATGCGGGACTGATAAATTTTGTAGATGGCTTGTATTGATGGCAGTTCTACGTAGTGTTTGATATCTGCTGCAGCAACAAATGCTAAATAAATTGTAGCCATTATGTTTGAGGTGGTCAGTATTATAACACTAGGATATCTGAAAAACAAACAGGATTTTTATGACATCAAGACTATTGCTACAACAGTTTAATATCTTCATATGTTATGTTGACAGTGTCTCTCGATATATTCATGTAAATAAAACTAACTTGATGCACTATTTATCCTCAGTATATTTCATCAATCAACCTCTACATGCTTCGGGCGTATTTATAACCCATCATCAGAGGGATACATATATATAAATAATTGATAGTATTGTTTTTGATTGACTGTTTGTTGTCCCGTCTGAAGCACAAACATGATTTTATGACATCCGGTCTGTTGCTACAACAGTTTTATACATTGTTTATGTTTTGTTGACCATGTAACTTGGTATTTGGAGCACTTATGATCAGACACATGACTGAAAGGAGGAACGTCTTTCCGATTTTGTTCGTTAGTTAGTAAATTTCGCCAATTTTGGCGCGCAGAGCCTTCGCCTTTTTTACAGCTCGTTACTTGCAAGAGTGCACAGATTAATAGTTATTCCTTTCGTTGAACTGCTCGTTTATGAATGTGGTCCAAGAATGAAGAATGCAAAATATAAAAAATTACATAATGAGCTTATCAAAAAGTGATGTTTTAATATTTTGTGCAGGTGCTAACGATGTTGGAAGGATCAACTCTACAAAAGCTCTACAACATATCCTGGACTTCATCAAAAACAATAATCACACTAATATCATTTTAGTACTCTTCCTCCTAGTTATGATTTAATGAAGTCTTCGTGTGTGAAGAGTGAAATTAAAACATTTAATAGAAACCCAAAGAAAATTGTACAAGTATATCAACATTCGTCAGTGTTAGAGTTGGATAATAACAGGAAACCTTTTACCAATCGTAGTTTACACCTGAACTGTCAAGGGAAGGATGTGCTTTCTAAACTAATAGTCTCTTCAGTTTTGGAAAAGAAAATAGACCCCAAAAATTTTAACTGCAGCTCCACTAAACCACGTAAAAGTTGTAAAAGAACTTCTGCTAGACCACGTTCGACTCCTTCAATGAAATCTGATTTTTTTGAATGGTAAACAGGGACCTTAGTGTAGGAGATAGCTCCCTGATAAATGGTTCTTTAAGGTTATAAGGTCTCTTAGTACACAAAAAGATAATCCTAAATGTAAGAAGCAACGTTCCAAAAGTTTAAGGTGGCACCCTCAAGTAAGTAATGATCCTCTTTCATATTAAAATAGGCAGACAGTTTTGAGGGTTTTCACCAGAATATTAGGGGTCTGCTAAAGAAATCAGATGAACTAATAAGTTTATTGTCTCCAAACTTTGTCCCTATACTTTGTTTAACTGAACATCTCATACGCACTGAAATTCATTTTATATATGTGAACCAATGTAAATTTTAGCGCTACATTTTGCAGGGAATCTCCTCAAGAATGGTGGAGTTAGTGTTTTTGTGCATGATACACTTCATTGTACAAATATTAATCTAGATGAATTTTGTAAGTAACACGACATTGAAGTATGTACAGTCAGGATTAACTTTTTATCCTTAACTATTTGCATTATATCTATCTGCAGATCACCAACAGGATATTTTTTTTCCAATTTTGAACAACTTAGACTCCATTCTCGATTTCTTACACAACACAATTGAGATTATTATTTGTGGTGACTTTAATATAAATTACGTTAATGATAGTGATAAAAACCAGACATTTTTTACTCTCATAAAACCTTAACAGTACTCTCAACTTTCCAACTAGAATACATAATATCTCTAATTAGAGTAATAGATAATATAATTATTGATAAAGTAATATATGAAAATTATTCCATACATCCATTGGTTAATGGGTTATCTGATCATGATAGCCAAATTATAACAATTATAAATATTACTGTGGAAAAATATATTGGCAAAACTCAAACCATACGAAAATTTAATAAATTGTCTATGTCTCAATTTGCATTTAATCTTAGCTCTGAAAACTGGGAACTTGTTTTTATTGAGGAGGATGTTAAAACAGTTTTTAACAACTTTCTTTACACATACTTGAGAATTTTCAATTCCAACTCCCTGTTACAGAAAATATACTGTACACATAATAACAAACCCTGGATTACTACAGGAATAAAAGCCCCATGTCAGCACAACAGAGATCTTTATTTTATCAGTAGAGATAGTAACCTAAATTAAAGGCGCACTGCAAATCTTACTGCTTAATTTTGTCTAAATTATTTAAAGCTGCAAAACAACTTTATTACAAAAATAAGATTTCCAATTCGAACAATAAAATTAAAACTACTTGGGGTATCACTAAAACAAACACACGTAAAACCAACTCATAAATATATGTGGAAAATTAATTATTAATTACTAACCAACAATCATGCAGATTGCCACTAACAATAAGTATGTATGAATTTAAATATAGGTTATGCTGTTTAGACTATGAAATATCTGGAATTAAATCCTTGTCCTACAAACTGCCAATACCCTGAAATGGGAAGAAATTTTGAATAGGTTAACTCCGAACTTCATACAACATGCACTGCCATGAGAGCAGGTACTTCACTCATGACGAGACACTTTAAAATTAATACCTTTTGTGTTCAGTGAACACAACAGTTTTCTTAAAGTGAACCCAACCCGAGGACATAACACTCTTCAATATGTATATGTTTATATATGGTAATTAATTACATCGGGTCAGGAGACCAATGAGTATGGGACACACTTGCTACAGGCTGATTTGGGGGGGCGGGAGGTGAGTGCGATATAACACCGACAAGATAACAGCAATAATCAACAGAAAGCAGTACACAAACATACTGCAGAGTATATATAAATATTTTTCTAATAATGTGTATTTGTGTGTGCAGGTGTGCACTATATATATATATAGTGCACTTAAATTGAAGGCTGCGGATCTTAATGTAATTTATATTTTATAGCAGTTTCTTGGGTCCCTGTCATCACGGCATGGTGCGTCCTCGGGTTAAATAGAGGGATTGCCTCCAATAAGGAGGGTAGTTGTGAATAAATTGAATAAGCACTCGTGGACAGCCGATGAGGGGTGGCCCTCCAGCTTGGGGGCTCGGCGATTTACTAAAAACCCCTCCCTGTAAAACACTTATGTTTTGAAACATTCACATGCGGATGGGTGTGAAACTCCTCTGACATTGCTGGAAGGAAGGAAGCTGAGGTTGCTTGAGAAAATGTTGTTGATGAGAATATTTGGAGTTATGAGGGATTAGGTAAGGGGGAATGGAGGAGACTGCATAACGAGGAGCTAAATGATTTGTACTCCTCGCCCAATATTGAGCGCGTAATAAAATCTAGAACAATAAGATGGGCTGGGCATGTGGCGCGAAAGGGTGAGGAGAAGGGGTGTATAGTGTCTTGGAGGGAAAGAGACCACTGGGGAGACCTAGACTGAGATGGTTGGATAATATTAGGATGCATATCCAGGAGGTAGGATGTGGGTGTATGGACTGGACTAGGCTGGCCAGAGATAGAGACAGGTGGTGGACGTTTGTGAGTGCGGTAATGAACCTTCAGGTTCCGTGAAATGTGTGGAATTTCTTGACTAGCTGCAAACCAGTTAGATACTCAAAAAAGGCTCTGCGCTATGGAGTAAGAGAGTGTCTTGGGTGATAAGCATTTCCAGAAAAATTTGATGTGATGGGTGGCTGAGACAAAATATATTCACAAGAATTTTGTGCACACTATCAATATAAAATTTCAATGAAATCCATTGGTAAATTTCTGATAAAGATGCAGATGTGTGCATATGTTCAGTCCAGTTTTATAGAGGCCATATTATATGAACTTCAAAAGGAATATCCAGATGTCTATTAAATAACCAGAATTAGGGTTGTTCTTGTGTAAAGAAAAACCAACTTGATGCACAACACAGTCTTAGTATATTTCTTCAACCTCTACATGTTTCGTGGTTATGCAGGCTTATCCTCAAGAGGTACAACTGTATGTATGCAACAATTGGTACTTATTATTCTTTTTAGATGACTGTCTGTTGTCCTGTTCCAATCCAACCATTACAACAGACAGTCATCTGAAAAGAATAATAAGTACCAATTGTTGTAGACATGTGGTTGTACCTCCTGAGGATGGTCCTAGACATGCCCGAAACATGTAGAGGCTGAAAAAATATACTAAGTATAAGTTGTGTATAAGTTGGTTTTTTTACACAATTATATCGAGATGCAAGTCAACAAAACTTAAGATTTAAGATTATTCTCTTTTGGCGTATCCTGGTAGTAGAGTTGGAATGGTAAGCATAAACATGAAGGTGGAATGAAACTGGATTGAAATGTGTAGCTGTAGTATAATAAACAAATAACTGAGTTTGATGCAAGGTCTACGTATTTCTTACTACTGGTAACATAAACTTGTATGAAAAAAATTCTGGACTTGAAATTGTAAAACTACTTGAAATTTTTTTAAAGATATAAAAACCATTTAAAGAAAACCAACTTGAAGAGCCATTTATCCTCGTTATTTTTCATCATCAAATTTGATATGTTTTGGGCGTGCTTATAGTAGTCTATTATCCTGGTTGGGTTGGAAACCAACCACGAGAACAGACATTCAACTAAAACGAAGAATAAGATTGAATTGTGTATATATAAGGTGTATCTACTGATGATGGGTTATAAATAGCGGTTGATTGAAGAAATATATGGAGGATAAATCGTGCATCAATTTGGTTTTCTTTAAATGAGTCGCGGATGGCCGTTGCGCTGGCAGCCGTCTTGGAGACAATTCTGCATTCGATTCTCTAATAATTTGTCAGTTAATTGTGCATTGGTTGGTTGTTGTACAAAATAAAAAATCATGGTCTTTTTAGCACGATCTTATGTAATGTATTATTTGAAACTATTTGTTAAATCTATGTGAAGGTATCATTATTGCAGTTCTGGGGGTTGTTGCTTATGTTGTGATAAAGATACTCTGTTCGTCGTGCATATTATCAGAATATGGGTATATCAGTATTAACTGTGAATAGGCGGTTTTAGATGAGAAAAAGCATGTCACCCAGGTATGGAACCCTGTGGAATTACATGTTTTCACTGCTCCACTGTTGTGTTTACATACTTATTGTGGAACCCGTTGTGCCTTGCTCCTCGCCGCGAATATGTAGTGTGCTAGATGAAATTCGCAGTCTTCCCCACGGTTGTACAGTCCCAGGAATACCTTGACGCTACGCCACGTGCTCTCGATGGTGTTGGTGTGTGCCCCTGTTTCAGGATTGACATTACTGGATGCTGTGGTTGACAGTGCAATGCGTGTAACCCTGAGCACCAAGATCGCGGTATGCAGCCCACGAATCCCTGATGACCGTAGTGCCGGGTTTGATCCAGTCACGTATTATGGTCATCAGAGTGTGGGCGGTTCTGTCCGACACTGTAACAAGGAATGTTTTGTCAGACCCTCCTTCAACACCACCGAACAGCCACTGACCCTTAACAGTGTGTTCCCTATGGTATTTGCGCCGACCGACCTTGCTCTCATCAATCTTGACGGTCGTGTTAGTACCACCAAGCTTAACATAACAGCCCTCAAGAAACACCAGCATGGTTTCCCTGCAGAACATTCCCCAGTCTGCTACGGTATATGAACTTAGGCGATATTCGCTTTGGATTTTGGTGGCTGGTTCGCAGCACACAGGTGTCGTATGTAATGAGCAGAATCTCTTGGAGGGTGAGATTACCCTGTTGGAACCGCGACCCTTGCTTGATGGACGCAGACTGATTGCACTTGATCCCAGCAAACGTCCTGTGTCACCGCCATCGAAATCCCTATGAATATTGGAAGCTGTGGACCACGTCATATCTCGACCGCTGGTATTACACAGCATCGTACTCCGAAGCAGGCCGGTGTCCTTTAGGAACGCAATGGCCACCGATTGGTCGCAGAAAATGTAATGCAGGAAACACCTGTTCGGTCCACCGTTATCACTCTGCATCGGACGTCCGTACGAAAACCTAGGTACGTAGGGACACCTCCGCAGTCGTTCTTCGTATTTATTCACGACACTGACGATACGGCAACTACGGCAACGCGAAACGAGGAACACGAATTTAACGGGGTCTGTCCTACATTTGAACACAGCAACAAGACAAAGCGTGTTGCCTTGTGGGTGTGAAAATTGCATTGTGGGTGTTTCCTTCAAAACGCGGAGAGTGATGCGAAGGGAATTGGGGAAACCTGAAGCAAGGAAATGAAAACCACGTCAACAGCGACACACGCGGCAGCCAGCGAAAGATTGGCGACACGATTGTGCATATTTGTGCGTATTTTGGAATGAGATCTTCTTTGCTACACTGTAGTGGCAAAATGGACACGTCATTTTATTATAAAGGCACAAAAAGATTTTTCCTTATCCTGATGTTAACATACATTTCAATTAACAGCTTATCGAGAGCGGTTTTATCCCACAGTGTGCTTAAAATGAAGCTGTGTTGCCTAGATAAAATAGTATACTTAATTCTTATTTTAAAAAAACGTGTCATCACTTGCCCACATATGTGCAATCTTGACTAGCCAGTACCAGTCACAGACTACCTCAGCATACTTTTTTTTTAATGGATGACGGTCTTGCCTTAATCCATGATTACATTGGTGTGTGGGATATTCGGCGAATGGTTACGTGTGTTTTACGCGTATTTGCAATTTAGTGTGCGTAAATGTAAACCTCGAATTTCAAATAGATTTTGAAATTCGAAAGTGAAGATGTTTCTTTCTTTCCTTCAAAAGTCGAAGGCGATTTTGGGCGGCAATAATCAAAGATCTACGCCGGAAAATGAGATTCACACTGACACCGTTGAAGAATCGCAGGAAGCTGCAACTATAACCTCCCAGTCATGCGTAACAGAAGAATTGTCAAAACGGAGCTCAGAGCTCAGAGAAACGATATATGGTAATGCTGTTGTTCAATTTGTACAGTTATAGAAAATTGCGAATACAGCTTTTACTTCGCAAGTGTATCGAGAGGTGTATCTACATGTTTCACTTAACCAACAATCACATTTAATGCGACAAATAATTTACGTGTTAAAAATGTAATGGACACTGTTTACATTTTTTCAGACTACATAAGAAACATCCGTGATCCAGAGAAACCTGCCACGTTAGAAGATCTCAGTGTAGTGTATGAAGATGGTGTAATGGTTAGTAATGATGACTTTGCCTTACACGCCTAATTTAGCCACACCAGTGACGTTAGTATCCCATATACATCCTAAGAAGTAGTGTACGCTTATGTACAGTTTATTATATAATAAACGATAAGTGTACAGCTAACGGAAATTACGAGAAAAACAATACTATCAACGTTTTTTATTCACCAACTAATGCACAAGTGATTGTCTTAAATACATTAAAATTTACATTAAAATAGCTCCAACATGTTTCGGTGCAGTCACACCATCATCAGGGAGCACATTATTTGTGCTTGCTAAAGTTACACTTGTTAAAATAGCCAATTATGGTACACTGGTGTGTGATTAATTTGGTGGTGATGTGGCTGTGGTGTACACACACCAACAAGGACCTACTAATATATGCAGCCACATCACCACCGAATTAATCACACACTGATGTATCATAATTGGCTATTTTAACAAGTGTAACTTCAACAAACACGAATAACGTGCTCCCTGAGGATGGTGTGACTACACCGAAACATGTTGGAGCTATTTCAATGTAAATTTTAATATTGTTTTTAAGACAATCACTTGTGCATTAGTTGGTGAATATAACACTTTGATAATATCACAATACATGGTACGAATGTAAAAAAAAAAATACATAATACTATATTCACCATAAATATGCTGCTAGTTTCTGAAATTTGTAAGCTGCCTTTTCAGTATTCAGGATTGCCTGGAAAAGAAGAAGCATTTCAGACATTTTGGTCTGTTTCTGCAGTAAATATGCTCCAAAGGCTGTAGATAAAGTAGTTATCAAGTGCCTTCTGTTTGTTCAGATAAAGCCATCAACCGGAGGTGATGTACATGTGGTGCGCATTGAATTTAACCCCACAGTTCCACATTGTTCCTTGGCTACCCTTATTGGTCTGTGCATACGAATAAAACTGGAAAGAAATCTTGTTGACAGATTTAAATTGGACATATTTATTAAGAAAGGTACACATGCTACAGAAGAAGAAAGTAAGTAATAACATCCAGCATTTTTGTAAGGATAGGCAACTTGTTGGGTGGATGCTTTATAAAATAGAAGGCATATGTAGTTCACACTATGAATAATGTACATATGTGTGTGTGTGAATGTAATTCTATAATTGAAATGATTTGATCCCCACTAAGTGTATTATTCCTTAAATGGCAGCAAAAGTACTGATTACTACATATGTGCACATTTTCCTGTAACATAGATGTTTTTTATAGTGACATAGGCTGGTCAATGCTGGAGAGAGGTGAAAACAATAACTAGTAACTTAACAGCTTTTATTCAACTAAAAGATTTATAAGGCAATAATATTAACTCAAGAAAATGATGAAATAGAAATGTAAAATTGGGTAGAAATCACAAATGGGATGAATATATTTGCTTTCTGTTACATCAAAAGCTCACCACAGTGGCATGTATCAAGGACAATAGTGATAGGTGTGAAACTACACTGAATCAGCCTAGTATTTACTGTATCTATTCCAGCAGTACCTAATTAGGATTACTTGGTTTTTGAACTTTGTTCACTGTGTAGCATTATCAAAGGAATATCCCCTTCCTGAAAATGGATTTGCTTCTAAAACATGTTTGAGTATATGTTCCTACTTGATCCATAAACCATAATGTTATAAAGCTGTCTAATACCGAAGTTCCAAAACCATATCACATAATATCCGTAGTGTGGTCACATGACAACAATTGTGGTTCCTTTTCTGTTGTGCCATGCTGTATGATTGTCACAGAGAGGTGGTCAGTGCTCAGGACTTAACAGATGATGTGGCATGGGAATAAGATCACTGCTTTTCCATACTTAGTTATCCAATTTGTGTGTTCTACCATGTGTACTCATGGTTTTAATGTTTGTTGCTTGTGGACTGTTGGGAGAATGGACAGTAACACTAACAGCATTGCAAATATAAAAAATAGAGAAGAGCTCAGAAAGGCTTGACAGGATAATTGAAGTGAAAGTAGACTTTTTTTTGTCAAAGATTATGTAGTTACATAAAGGAAATTTTGCATATCTTAACTTTATGACATCCAGAGTGAAACATTTTGGAAGAATTTGTTTAATTGGAGTAGTGAATTTTGGAAACTGCACAACTTGCACAACTTGCACAAAGGCCATTTTGTTTACAATAATAGTGGTGTATGAGCTATGAAGTTTATTAGAGGACCATGGCATATGAAATAATTATGGTCTGTTTTGAGAAGCTGAAAAAACTGGGTGGAAAATGAACAATTTTACATGCATCCACACTGCAGAGATGTGTATGGGCAGTTATTAAAAACTGCATAATAATGTCCCTATAATATGGGAATGTGGATTCGTACAGTGGAATTATGTTGTACCACATGAAGAACATAATCATGGAACATCTAGGTCACAAACAGGTAAGTGTTAATAAGTGGAATGTGAGTTAACCTTTTGGCACCTGGATTTTTTTTTAATTTTAGCACATCCTGTATATAAAATGTGAATAATACAGAAACCAAATATGGTAGAATTATGAAACAAACTGCATTTAGAAGAGGAAAAAACGGAGAGTATATACCACGTTTAAAATATTTTGTACCTATATTTATTGAATAAATATATAAAACGTAACGCTAAAAGAGATATTTAAATGCCGTCCTAGACGGTAGGACACACGAGCTGTAAAGTTTAAACAGAAACAAGTTTATGCTGGAAACATTTTCTGGTCTCAGAAATTTAGAAATAAATGTGAAGTAAATTTACCTGACAGCCAGAAATGAGGAAATTGAAAGGGAAAAACAGTCTACTGGAGTGGTTAAGTTTGTGCTGCATCTCCAAAGAGGAACATTCCTTTTAAGAATGGGAAAGAATTAGCTTATCCATCAACCACATTTATTTATTATACTTTAATGTACAGCTGGAAACAAAAAGTATACTGAAAATGTTTTGTGCGTAGTAACAGCATGGTATACGTTGGTGGTGTGAATAACTGATTTCTGGTTCAGATCATATATACATAACACAGTTGGTGAATTGTGTGCAATTTCCTGCATGAACCTTCATTGGCTGTGCATCATATGGTTATGACAGTAGAGGCATGGAATTTGCAGGCCTAGTATAACACTTCTGGCCTACTTTCCTTTCTTAAAAGGAAAAAAGTAGGTATATGAGATCAGCATAGTGCCTTGGTAGTGGGGAATTTAAATGTCTGATTTATGTTGATACAGATGAAAGAAAATCCTCTCTCAAAAAGAACAATGCTATGGGTTTTTGGGTTTCTGTTATAAGTGTGTGCTTATCTTATTACAGTTTTTATTCATTGCCACTTAATTTCATTTACAGTAAATAAGCAGATAAATGATAAAGAAAGAATAGCAGCTGCAATGGAAAATCCGGATTTGCGAGACATAGTTGAAGGGTGCATCCAGGAAGGTGACTAAGCTGGGCTTCGTAATGACACCAGTTGTACATAATTGTAGTCCAGTGAATGGAATATGTACATATATTTACTTTCTAATAAATAATAATTTGTGTGAGATAACTGTTAAGTATTTTTCTATAGGCACATACCAGGCAATTCACTAAGAAATATTAAAAAAATTTATAAAAATTGATACTGGAATTTATTGTGGGTGGGATATAACAAAGCTTGATACAGAATCCATGAAAGATTGCTGTGAGCCTTGCAAGCAAATGACACAATTTCAAAAAGTCATTTGGCAGAATTTCTGGTGGGGATTTAAGAACAATGTCCAGACTTACCTACTGATCGGCCCATGAGAGTTTACCACCAACTGCCTGTGTACTGTGTTGTGAACACCCACTAGTGCTCTTTTCTTTTTGAATTCTCCTGTGTGCATTTAAAAGACCGGATTTAGTCATGAAATTAATTCTGACACCAAAATGATACTGTATTGTTATGTTCATCCATTTGCTAGAAGAGAAAAGGCTCATATTGAGGAGGAAGGGAATAGCATGTGTAATTAATATTTATTATATAATGAGGAACTCCATAATTAGTACTTGCCATATATTATTATGATCATCAACTTGAGGAGGATGGCCTGGGTGAGGCATGTAGCAGACATGGGAGGGAAGAGGGCAGCATACAGGAAAATGAGATGAGACCACTTAGAAGACCTTGACATAAGTGGGAGGTTAATATGGAATTGGATCTGAAACCAGTAGTGTGGGAGTATGTGGACTTGATTCATCTGGCTGAGGATAGGGATCAGTGGCGGGCTTTTGCCATATGGTAATGGACTTTCAGGTTCCATAAAATTTAGGGAATTTCGTGATACCTCTTTGATTAATTTTTCAAGAGGGACTCTATTGTCTGGAGTTGGTTAGTTATGAGTATTTAAACTTGTAATATGGAAGTTAACATGACTTGGATACACCTTATATAATACACGTAGGCTGTTCAGATATACCTGGACCTCCCCTGACGGTAAGACTCACAACCAGATTGACCATATACTGATAGATAGGAGATGGCAGTCGAGTGTACTGGATGTGCGAAGTTTTAGGGGAGCTGATTGTGATACAG
>Ga0209755_10007422_pt1 | contig 11880 bp, 12 predicted proteins | sample TergutCo191P1_FD_187301 | JGI IMG/M metagenome (GOLD analysis project Ga0209755, IMG submission 187301) | Cornitermes sp. P1 segment gut microbial communities from Petit-Saut dam, French Guiana - Co191P1 (SPAdes) (version 2) | ecosystem: Host-associated > Arthropoda: Insects > Digestive system...
CTCTGGGCTGGCTTGACCATTTTCGGCGGCTTTGGAAAAATTGCGAACGGAAACTGCATACGGTACATCAGATGGTTTCTCTTGCTTTCATTTCCGTTCTTCTACGGAGATACTAAACAGGCTCTAAAGCCCACCACGTTGATATGGCAGATCGACCTTTCCCTCATACCGCGCCGCCTATTTTAACAGCCCTATTTTTTTGAGCATCCTTTCCAGCGTCTGTGCGTTCCGCACAGCCTTGCCGAAAGGGTGATTGTTAAGGTACACAAGAACCCTATGGGCAATCTCCGCAATCCGTTCAATCCTTGCCGTTATCGCCTCAAGCTCGCCGTCCGTGTATTCGTAGTCATATCTTGCGTGTTCGTCCGAACCCCACCAAGCCGCGCAGTTGCGCCCGTGCAGACGGATGTACGCCACCGGAGCCGTAACCAAGTCCGACTGTGGGGGCAGTTTCGGCAGGTCGGGCATATCCAGCGACACCAGCGGCACCCCTCGGCTTTTCATGCCGTCAATTACCTTCCCACCGTACCAGTCCGCCTTACGAAACTCCACCGCCTTAGGCACGTCCTTAAAGCACCGCAAAAGTTCGTCCAGGTACCTACGATTTTCCGGGGTGTATCGGAACGAGTAGGGGAACTGGAAAAGAACAGCCTCCAGCCGCCCCGCCTTTCGCATCGGCTCAATCGCCTCAATGTATGCTTTGGCCTCATCCTCCCACTGCCCTGCCTTTACCTCATGCGTAAGGGATTTGTGCGCCTTTATCGCAAAGGTAATGTTTCCCCCCCCGTCCTCAAGCATCTTTTCCAGATTATGTACCTTGGGCATCTGGTAATACGAAAAGTTAAGCTCCACGGTTGGAAACATACCCGCATAGATTGAAAGATAGTCCTTTTGCCTAGTCCCCGCCGGGTATACCGGCCCGACCCATTCATGGTAGGAGTAACCGCTGGTGCCTATAAGAATTTCCGCCATAACCGCCTTCTTTGCATTTTCGCCCTTATGGGGTATACTTATTTATAATTTAGTATATCCTAATTTTTAAATCAAGAGGGGCGGCGATGTCGGGACAAGCGGAAAGGTACAGTTTCATTCGGGACAAGTCGGGTCTGTCCAATAAGGGCTTCGCGGAAAGCCTTGGCATTTCCAATTCCATGAGTTCCCAAATATCCACCGGGCGGGTAAACTTCCCTCGTGAGCTATTGCCCCGGCTTACATCGGAGTACGGCGTAAATCTCCACTGGTTTCTAACAGGGGATGGCCGCTCCGGACTGGCTGGCGAAAGCGAGTACGTGGAAATCGAGCTTCTGGAACAGGAGGCCGCCGCCGGGCAGGGCAGGGAAATAGAGGACTATATCGAAAAGCGTTTTCTGCCGGTGCTTACGGACTTTCTTAGACCGCACAACCCCGCCAACCTGAAGGCTATCTACGTTTCCGGTGACAGCATGACCGGCGAGAACATCAACGATGGGGACATAGCCATATTCAACACCAAACAAACCGAGGGCAACGGCGTGTATGTCGTTTCCGTGGGAAACACTCTCCTGGTCAAGCGGGTGGATTTCAATCTTGGCGTGGGGGAAATTACGCTGATAAGCGCAAACCCCGCCTACGAACCCCGCCGCTATTCCGGCCCGGACCTGGAGGACATACGCATCGAGGGGCGGGTGGTGGCCTGTTACCATCGTATGTGAAACAATAAGCCCCATGTATGCGTTAACGCAGGGCTTTTTTCCGACACCTTCGCATCTTCATTTTTTTTAACTTGATTTATCTTATTTAAGATAGCAAGCCTGTATGTCTTCCACTGCGTGGGTAACCGCCTTGAGAATATCATTACTCCAATTTGTCAAAGCGGTGGTTATTTCGTTTGATACAGCATTTTCTGGCTTAAAAAGTTCATACGGCTCTATATCTAGAGCGGAAGCGAATTTCACCAAGGTCATGGGTGAGAACCATTTCCTGCCATTCTCAACATCGCTCAGGAAAGGAATGGAAATATCGAGCACTTCGGCCAGCTCAGCTTGTGAAAACTTACGGTAATTTCGATACCGTTTTAAGTTTGAACCAAAAATTCTGCGTATTTCAGCTTCCGTCATATCCTACCTTTTGTTTCATTTGTAATACAAACCATAATTATATATCCAATAGCTAGGGGTTTATTATCTTATTGGGCTTGACTTGTTTACAAATAGCCTATAGAATTATGCTTATCTTTCCATTAGGAAGATATATATGGCAGTATATATGGGGTAAAAAATGGCAAATAAGGACAAGACTGTATCATTCGGTATTTTTACCATGGTTTTTGCATTTGTATGGGTAGGGTTGCGTCAAATCAAGCCTTCATTTTTTTAGGTTGGTAGCCAGTATCACGAATAATGTTACGTATACATGGAGTTAAGTGCAAGTTTTTTGAAATTATCGTAAAATATGGGTGACATTAATTTATATTTGACTTATGATCGATAACAAGAGGATAATATGGTTAAGGTGTTCTTTAAATTATTGCTTTGCATAGTTGTGTATACAGTTGCGAATCTGATCGCAAATATTATATTGCCAATCTCGCCAGAGATAATGGAAGCAACTGCCACAATGAATCCTTTGTTAATTATGGCGTTTTTGTCAATAGGGTCTGCTTGGATATGTTTTACAATGTATTTTATTATAAGAAACACTGGCTTTGGTGGAAAGAATCTGTTTCTGAATTTAGTTTTTGTCATGTTTTTTATAATGTCATTTACACGAAATATAGATACATGGTTTATTGTAGGTGCTTTCCCTGGCATGACAAGAATGGATATTGTTACTGTCATTTTGACAGGGTTGATTTCTATATTGGCAACGGCACCTTTGCTTGTGCATTTCTTCCAGAACAAGGATGGTGTGGCAGAAAAACAGGAGTTTAATCTAAAAAGTCTTGCCGTCAAATTGGGAATTGTTGGAGCAATATATCTGGCTTTAGATATATTCTTTGCGCTTTTTGTTGTTACGAGAATCGAAGTGCTTAGGGAGTATTATAGTACACTCGAAGTAAATTCTGAAATGTTAGTCTTCTTCCGAATATTGAGAGGCATATTGCTTGGCATATTTGTTCTGCCTTTAAAGAAAATGATCAAAACAAAAAGGATATTCATAGTAAGCATATGCTTGGTGTACCTGTGTATGGCAGTAGACCTTTTGCTACCCAGTCCTCTGCTTCCTACTAACATAAGAATCGCCAATTTAATAAAAATGTCAACTTCAATGATATTATTTGGAATAATTGTAGGTAATATAATGTGGGGCAAGAAACCTGCACTTAACAAACGGGCAAACTCGCCGCCCGTTATATGCAAGTTCGCCTTGTAAAATATAACATTATGATTTATACAGGTATAAAAGGAGTTATGCGATATAAAATCTGAATTGGTTGGAATAAAATTATGAGCATTATTCCATAAAATGAAGTATTTTATGAATCTAAACGCATAATGTATACTTTGTTGCCAAAGTAAAGGAGAAAACAATGGCAAACAAAAAGTTCTGGATAGGAATGCTGGCACTGGCATTTGGAATGGCGGTTGTTGGATGTGATAATCCAACAAATAATGGTGGTAGCAGTAATAATGCTGGAGATTCCACTTCAAATAGTAGTGGTGGCGGAGGCGGAGCTGGCGAAGACAGGCCAGATTCTGCACTAATTGGGACATGGATCGCCCAGAATGTTACTACATCACTTGAGTTGATAATACGGAATGATGGTACTTATGAATATTCCCTTAATGGTATTACAAGCGGAAGAGGTAATTATTCTGTAAGCAATGGTAGTATAACCATGCAGAGAACACATATCCATGGTAGTGGTTTGCATGGAACTGTATATTCACTTTCATCACAATGGTATACAAGGAGTCAATTTGAATCAGCAATAGGAGGCTCCTCGGCTTTGTTCAATCCAAATACTGCAACATACACAATAAATGGAAATGTTCTTACAAAGGTTTGGTTAGGCTCATCTACGCAAACATTTACGAGAAGATAATATATGTAGAATATGCTATATGGCAGATTTTACATCGCATAACAAACGGTAACTGCTTCGCCGCCTTTCGGCGGCTCGGCTTCCACAAAACACCAGTCGGCACTTCGTGCCTTTGTGGTGTTCTGCTCCAGCACATTTTGCGGTTGCTGGTCTTGCTACGCAAGCCCTTATTCGCAACTGCAAAACGTCAGTTACCTGGAACGTTATGTGCAAGTTTTTATGAATTGGTAGCATATATTCTATGGGCAGTTGACATAGAAGCAAAAAGCTAGTTAGCATTTGGAGGATATATATGGGGAATACAACGGTGCCAATCATACGCCCCGATCTACCAAATAGTGGCGATGGCTGGCGCTGCTCTCCAAACCTGTGGTTTTGAGTTCCAAACATATATTCTTAAGGAGAAAAAAATGAAACACAGAAGATTTTGGCAAGTGGCGATGATGTTGGTAATGGTTCTTGGCCTTGCGTTTGCGAGCTGCGAGATGGACGGCGGTTCTGGGAACGGTGGTACCAGTAACGGAGGGGGCGATACCAATGCTGGTGGTACAGGTCCTGGCGACAATCAGCAGGTTCCTCCAGACATAAACGGAGTTTCCTTGCCCACCATGGTGTGGATAGAACCTGGTACTTTCACGATGGGGCAGAACGAAGGCCTGCCCATTTTGGCGACACCCGCGACGGAACGCCAGGTTACGCTGACCAGGGGCTTCTACATGGGAATACACGAGGTAACCCAAGAGCTGTACTATGCGGTTATGGGCGCTAACCCTGGTGCCTTCAACAACCCCACCGTCGGGGATGAATGGGGAAGGCTACCAGTGGGAAACATTACCTGGTATCATGCGATAGCGTTTGCCAACAGGCTTAGCCTGTTGCTGGGGCTTGAGCCTGTGTACAGCGTGGAAGGCGTTAGCAATACTGATCCCGACGCATGGTTGCATTCGGCGGTACCGTCGGTGTTTAGCATGGCTTGGAGCGAGGCTAATGTAAATTGGAACGCCAACGGCTTCCGTCTGCCAACCGAGGCGGAATGGGAGTTTGCCGCCCGCGCTGGAACGACGACGCAATGGAGCTTTGGGGACACATACGACAACATCGACGACTACGCATGGACAAACCGCAACAGCGACTTTATGCCGCACTTGGTAGGGACGAAACGACCAAACGCCTGGGGACTGTACGACATGCATGGGAATATGGAAGAATGGGTTTGGGACAGGTTTGAGGATCACGATGCGACTGCGGTTGTCGACCCCAAGGGTGCGGTTGACGGCCTCGTTCGCCTGACTCGTGGCGGGAGCTTCTTAAGTTCGCCCGCCGGCGTTATTTCGGCCACTCGGAATAACCTTTTGCCCGTCAATTTGTGGCACCCTGTTATTGGTTTCCGCATTGCGCGCAATTGAATTTCGGAGTGACAATGATACTATCATAGCGTGGTTTTAACGGAACCTAGCAGTCGCCATTCGCGGCGGCTGCTTTCATTTTATCTGTTTTTGAGAATGACAGTATAAATATAATGTTACAGATAAGGAAATAGAACTATAAAAATATGGGGCAGAAAAACCAGCATATAACAAACGGTAACTGTACGCCGCCTTACGGCGGCTAGGTTCCGCAAAACCGCAGTCGGCACTTCGTGCCTTTGTGCGGTTTCGCTCCACCACATTTGGGGCAGGGGTCAATGCTACGCATTGCCCTATTGCCTGCCCCAAACGTCAGTTACCTAGAACGATATACGAAATGCCAGACAAAAAGAATATCAAAGACGTATTCGCTTATAATCTTGCTCGCATCAGAAAAAGTTCTGGATTGTCTCAAAAAGCCCTTGCTGAAAAATCAGGGTTGGCTCATAATTTTATAAACGACATTGAGAGTGAAAAAAGGATGTTCCATGACTACAATTGAACGGCTGTCAGAGACATTAGGTGTCGAACCGTTCTGGTTTTTTATCTCTATTTCCCAGTGGGGAAATAGAGATAAACTGCATTATATATCCATTTTAGATGAGCTAAATAAAAATGTAAATGCATTGTTTGATAATTATAGGAAAATTGTTGCGGTAGACAATAAAAAGGGGTAAAAGACTGAAAATACAAAGCATTTTTTGGTGTTTACTACTCATCCCCAAGGGAATATTTTAAATTAGTCTCTATGAAATGGAATTCCATTGCTCAAAAAAGAACAAGTACCCAAGTACAAAGTAAAATTTATATGATCTATTTTAACCGTGGTGGTCAAACATGGATAATATAACAAGAGGGGTGACAGACAATTTTATTCTATCATGGAGTTATTTACGCCATCATATCAAATATCCTTTCAACAACCACAGATGTGCCTACATAGTAATCCCACTAGATAACCATAACAATGAAAGTTTTCCAGACCAGAGAGCACCATTGTAGAGCGAATAGGTACTGTATAATCATCCATACCAGTACATTCCAGGGGTCACCAGATATAAGGTGGTCTAGTAGTCACCGCAAGTGTTTCGTTTCGCTTGCATTTTCATTCTTGACTATACATTCCATTGTGCCTATATTATACCTACTATGGCAGCGGAACAGACTCATGCATTAATTTTTCTTGAAAATATACCAGGTGGTATCCACGTTATTCCTTCGAGCATCCCTAACAGCACAAGCGCAATAAGGATATCCGCATGGGATATTACCGACGAGTTTAGTTTCAACCCACCGACAGAAGTATTAATCCAAGGTACCGATTTGGAACACCTAATGGTAACTGGCAAGATTGTTTTTCCTTTTACAATCCAAAGGCATGAATACACATTTAGAACAACCGTTTATTTTAACGAAAAAAGTTATGATGGCGAAGAAATAAACATAACCGCAGATAATACAGGTATTCACCTTGTCAATGAAGTATCTTTATTGGAAGGGGAAGCCCAGTCTGTGCTTACTCTATCACAGGAACCAGAATTTTCATCGGTAATGCAATTTGCAAACCCAAAGTATCACTATAAAGTTGTTTCCCTTAAAACGCATTACGCATCATACGATGAAAGTACCGATACAATGGCATGGGGCTTCGATTTAAGCAAGATGAGATTTCCAAACAATGGTAAATTAAGCACCTACGTCACCGCATACTGCAACGTAATTCACGAAAATATTGTCTGGAATGTAGGTCTTGGTTACGCAAACACAATTATCGAAATCTACTAAAATTAGAAAGTGGAAGTGATGTATGGAAACTCGCCTATGCCGTTAAACAGACATCTCATCATCAATTTTTCTGCCTATATTTTCAGTATTATGATGTTTTTTTTGCTTTGTAACTAGAAAACCGTAACGCTTGGGGAACCCCATGAAAAGTTCGCCGTATTTCATGCTTTCCGTTGTCTGGTCGAACATATTCGTCTCGTCCTGAATTGACTCGATTTCGTATATCGTAGAAGCACAATGGTGTAAAGTATGAAATTTTCCAAGTTTACATAACAATGCATCTATGCTACCTGTAGTGTACCCCTTATTATAATATAAATTACAGTTTTCTCTCAAGGCGGGTGCGTCTTCTAATCAGTCCATCACGCAGGCTTTCCATATCTCCGCAGTTTTCCAGTGCCATGTTTGTATATCGTAAAGCAAGTCTTATATCGCACATTCTCCATTCCGCATTTTTGGCCATTACAACGGCAGCCTGGGGGCATCCTTTTTCAGCGGCCGATAATAAAAGATTATCCCCGGTTTTTACCAGCTTCTGATAATTCTCTTCATTAAAAAGATGCTTATGTTTTTTCCTTAGGGCATCTAGCCAGTAAAACGCAATCCCTTCCTCATCGAACAAATATTTTTCCCTGCTTCCAATTGGATCCCCAGCGATCTCACCGATAGCTAGAAGCATCGTGCAAAGACCGGCAATGTCCTTTACGTTATGCTCGCATATGGAAAGTAAATCCTCGCGCTCCCCGTTCCTTAGGAATGAAAACCATATATCAGGTGCCAATGCACCCGATACATCCCCAGCCCTGTCCAGCCCTAATATTTCCATCTCAATCGTGGCTTGCGAGCAGTTTGGAAGCCGTCTTTTCCATAGCCGTCTTGCAGGGTGAAGCAGATCAGCTTGGCGATATTCCGGCGGTTTTATCCCGTTCATTAATAGGCGGTTTTTAAAAATCTGCGAATCAAAGCATTTTCCATTGTAACTAACCATGTAAGGCGGCACGGTCGCCGAAAACTCCGCCGCCAAGTTCTCCAGAAAATCCGGCTCCCCGGGATAATCCAAAAGCAGATATTGTGTTATCCCTATTTCGCCAGATTTTGTAAACCGCCCAAAGGCCGCAAGAAACGCGATTGTACCAGCACCTCCGGAAAGCCCGGTTGTTTCCAAGTCAAAAAATAATAGTTCATCATTGGTCGATAGATCCATCATTTGCCGCCGGCTATCACGACAAACCATATCCGGCAGTAAAATCACCAACGCATCGGGAAAGATGAGGGGCACTTGCAAGGGCAGGGATCGGCACAACTCCCTTTTAATTGTCATGTGGCCAGCATCAATCCAGCCAGGCCATTTGACCGCATTTTCCCGACCTCCTTTTGATGCGGTTTCTGGCTCAACTTTCCCGTTACCGCGTGGTGGTTCTGACGTTCTTATCCGCTCAAGCCGGGCTTTCAGGTTCCTAGCCATTACATGCATTTTCCATGTTATAAACCGTCAACGGCCAGAGCCGCAAGAAACGCAGAGGTTTCCCTTTTATTTCCCGCCGGCCCCACACATGATGGGCATCCGTCTTTACAATGGCAGCAGTCAACGGCCATCAAAGCGGACTTGAAAAGCTCCCCGGCCTTTATTGCCAGACTTTCGGACAAGCCGGTACCGCCAGGGTATTTGTCATAGATATACAACGCGGCAACACCAAAATGCGGGTCGCGTACGCGCTCCGCAACCCCCAAATCCCTTGGGTCGCATAGTATGTAAACTGGCGCAATCATTTTTAACAGCGTCCCCACGCCGCCCAAAACCAAGCCGACCGTGGCCTCATCCATGCCGGCAAGAACCGCACCCGCCTTCGTATCGTCGCCAAAAAGCATCATGATTGCCCTTGTCTGCATTTCCTCCTCAGGCAGACTTATATCACCATAACCGATATTTTCATGCGTGTGGAACCTAATTTTTTTAAATTTTGCAACCTGCGAGCGCACAAGCACGTCACCTAGCATTCCTTTCGCCGCCACCTGCGCATCTTTGGCAACAACCCCGGAGGGGTATGTAAATTCCTCATCCTCCGTCAAAACCTTTATATCCGTTTTAACCAGCGCGTCGGTAAAATAATTTACATCAGCTTCACGCACTATGCATTTACGGTTTTCTATATCGAGTTTTTCAACTAGATACTGGCGACCACGATGTATGTAAACAGCGTTGTCAAAAATAAGTTCCTTTGCGCTTGCCCTGTCCATTTCACCGATTACCGCATCCCGCCTCTCGGTACAGTCAATGATCACAACATTATCAGAAGTGGCCGACCTCATGCTTATACCCTCCGCCGGGTACGAACGCGCCGCCCAGTACCATTTCCCGGACGTGTGGCGCACAATGCCGTCCTCCTCAAGATATTCAAGCACCGGCACTGCGACATCCGCCGGGAACATCTCGCCGCCGCTTTCCAGTAACTCATCCCTAAATGGCAACTCGAAGGCCGCACAGCGCATGTGGTCGGACAGAATATACGGATTGTCTGGGTCAATCCGCGCCTCCTCCGCACCTTTCCCAAAAAACCAATCGGGGTCGTTCATGATAAATTGGTCGGTTGGCGAAACCGATGCGACGAACACCGCCACCGACACACCGCCTCTTCTTCCGGCCCTGCCCGATTGTTGCCAGAACGAATTAAAGGAACCGGGGAAACCAGCCACGACCGAGGCATCAAGCCCCCCAATGTCTATACCAAGCTCCAGCGCGTTAGTCGAAACAACCCCCTGAATATCGCCGTTTCTAAGCCCCTTTTCAATCTCCCGCCTTTCATTGGGAAGAAAACCGCCACGGTACGCTTCCACCCTAATTCGGGAATTGTCGGTAAAGGTATTTGCCAAATCCTCATTTACGTAAGATGCGGCCACTTCTGTCCGCACACGCGAATGTGCGAAAAGTATGGTCTTAATTCCCGCCTTTAGAAATGCGAGCATCCATTTCCTGCTTTCCGTAACCACGCTTTTGCGAATACCCTGCACCGGGTCAAGTAGCGGTGGGTTATAAAGCACGATGCGTTTTTCCCCCCTTGGCGCACCGTTCCTGTCAACCAATTTTACATCCTCACCGATAAGGGCCTCTGCCAGTTCCTTGGGGTTACCAATCGTGGCAGAACACAATATGAAAATAGGCTTGGAACCGTAAAAAGCCGTTATCCTTTTAAGCCTGCGTATTAAATCTGCGACATGACTACCCATAACCCCGCGATATGCGTGAGCCTCATCCACGACTACATATTTTAGGTTGGAAAAAAATTTTATCCATTTCGGGTGGTTCGGGAGTATCCCAGAGTGAAGCATATCTGGATTCGATATGATTATCCTGCCGGTGTCTCTTGCGCTTACCCTCAAACTATTAGGTGTGTCGCCGTCATAGGTGGCTATCTTAATCGGAACCGCGCTTCCGTCCTTTCCAGCCAATTCGTTTAGTTCCGCCTGTTGGTCTTGCGATAATGCTTTTGTTGGGAATAGATACAAAGCCCTTGCTTTGTCGTCGTTTAGAAGCGCGTCCAGCACCGGCATGTTGTAACACAGTGTTTTGCCCGAAGCCGTAGGCGTAACGACCACTGTGTGCCTTCTCCTCTTTACGTTCTCCCAAACCTCCCCCTGATGGGTGTATATCCGGGTAATGCCCATATTTACAAGGGCCGTATTTAACCGTCTGTCCATATCCGCAGGAAAGGGTACGTATTTGCCATCACATAACGGTATTCGTTTTTGTAATACGATATTTGGGGTAAATTCGGGGCTGTCCAATATCTTATCGAGGGCTAGCATTTTCTCCATTACTAAATAATATCTAACCTGATAAAAATTGCCAAGTAACAATATGAAACTAATTTAATTGAAAGGTATTTACTGAAAAATGTTGTGTTTTACTAAAAAAAAACTGATCATAAATAAAAAACTCCAGTACCAAGGGCGGGTTATTCATGATTCATTTTTTTGGGTTTTGTGTCCACGAGGGAACAAATCCCCCGCACCCCAGAAACAACCGCTCCAGAGAGGCAGGACAGGATATCAAACCCAAAAGGGGAAAAAAATATTTTGCCTCTATGTATTCTTTATAGTAGCCGACTGATTACGAAAATAAGAGTTAAACTGGCGAACGTTCAATGTATGGTATGCGTTAATTGGAACATGGTAGCGTTACGGTTGGCATGGTAATGGCAGTTTGTTATCTGCGTTATTTTGACGGCATGGTCATTGGTGGTGGTTAACCGGTTTCCTCTACGTCAAAAAGATTTGAAAATATGAGGTGGGGAGGAGGACAAAATGCTATTATAAAGAATTAGTTGGGTAGAAGGTTTGGCGGCGGCATACAGTTATCGCTTGTTATGTGCCGTATTTCTGATTTCTATCTTATGATAAAGTCCATCTCTGGAATAAATACCCAGTTATCATTTCTGTCAAGCTCACGCATTGCCTCAAGTAAAATCAAACCCTAGCGAGGCGATGCCTCACGTGAAAAATCAAACCATGGGAATGGCAGACAATACCGGCATCCCAAGCTGCCGGAGCATAACCCATGGAGCTGACCTTGAAAGAACGAAAAAAACTGACGCGGGTAACCGCGAGCCGGTATCGGAAAGCCGCGAAGCGAGAAAAGACCGCGATACTCGACACCTTCGTCGAGCA
>Ga0209755_10007423_pt1 | contig 11880 bp, 9 predicted proteins | sample TergutCo191P1_FD_187301 | JGI IMG/M metagenome (GOLD analysis project Ga0209755, IMG submission 187301) | Cornitermes sp. P1 segment gut microbial communities from Petit-Saut dam, French Guiana - Co191P1 (SPAdes) (version 2) | ecosystem: Host-associated > Arthropoda: Insects > Digestive system >...
TTCCTTGCCGCCGCCCGTGAAGAAGGTTTTTCACCGTTTGGAATCGATCCGGCAGAAGACGCAGTCCGTTACGTGCAAGAAAAATTAAACATTCCTGCCATTCATGGCTTTTTTCCTTTAACCGACAATTCCTTAAGTATCGAATTTAGCTCCACTGCTTCTTGTTCTATGCTCTCTGATATTTGCTCCCCATTCCCAGCCCTCTTTGACGCAATTTCACTTTGGTACGTTATAGAACATTTTACAGACTGCGCGAGCGTGTTGTCAGAAATAAAAAAACTTTTAAAACCAAACGGCGTTCTCGCTTTTTCTACGCCGTCGTCTTCAGGCATCAGCGGAAGAAGCAGCCGCAAACGTTTTTTGTCGGCAAGCCCAGCCGATCATTTTACTGTGTGGTCTCCAAAAATGTGCAAAAAAGCGCTTTCTCTCGCCGGTTTTAAAGTAAAAAAAATTGTGATAGCAGGTCATCATCCTGAACGATTTCCGCTGCTGGGTAAATTTGCAGATAACAAAAAAAGTTTTATTTACCGGCTGTTGTTGTCAATCAGCAAAATATTAGGTTTAGGCGATACTTTTGAAGTATACGCTGTAAAAGGAAAATAACTATGAAAGAAACATTAATAATCCTTGGCGCGGGCGTAATGCAGGGACCAGCGATAAAAATAGCGAAAGAATTAGGTCTTTACACAATCGCCCTTGACGGCAGTTCCTCTGCTCCGTGTATTTCAATGGCGGACAAATTTGAAAAGATCGATCTAAAAGATAAGGAAGGTATTGAAAGCTTTGCCCGATCGATTCATAGCACAACAGATCGATTAGGAATTATGACCGCTGGCACGGATTTTTCGGCGAGTGTAGCGTGGACGGCGGAAAAACTCGGGCTTCCGGGCATACCTTATGAAGCGGCTTTAAACGCCTCCGACAAGTCGCGTATGCGCGAATGTTTTAAAAAAGCAAATCTCCCCTCTCCTGAATTTTTAATAATTGACTCAAAAAATCCATTATTGCAGTCCAAGTCCCCAGTCCCTAGTCTCCAGTCCCTAATCCCTCTTCCTTTCCCGTTAGTAATCAAGCCTGTTGATAATATGGGAGGCAGAGGCTGCCGCCGCGTAGACATTATCGAAGAGTTTTATGAAGCAGCGAAAACCGCGATTGGGTTTTCCCGATCCGGAAGGGCGATTGTCGAAAGCTACATGAACGGACCGGAATTTTCAGTCGACGCGATTGTGTACAAAGGTGAAATCACAATTTGCGGGCTTGCGGACAGACATATTTTTTTCCCGCCGTATTTTATCGAGATGGGGCACACAATGCCCACAGTTATAGAAAAAGAAAAACAAGAAGCGATGCTTGATACTTTCCGCGCCGGTATTCACGCCCTTGGGCTTGACGGCGCAAACAACGTAGGAGCAGCAAAGGGCGATATCAAACTGACGTCAAAAGGCGCGGTTTACAGCCCAATGATTGGAGAGATTGCGGCACGGCTTTCCGGCGGCTATATGTCTGGCTGGACATACCCCTATTCTTCAGGCGCGTCTCCGATAAAAGCCGCGATTCTAATCGCGATGGGACGCGAACCGGAAGGGCTTATTCCGGCGCGTAACTGGACGTGCGCTGAAAGGGCGTTTATATCGATACCGGGAACCGTTAAACAGATAACAGGGAGCGGGGAGCAGAGAGCAGAGAACAAGGAACTTTCAAATTATGTAAACGACCTTTTTATGCGCATAACAGAAGGCGATAAAGTTTCGTTCCCTGAAAATAACGTTACAAAGTGCGGAAACATTATAGCGTCCGCTCCCGACAGACAAATTGCAATCTCTGCCGCTGAAAGCGCGGCAAAATCGATATTAATCAGACTCGATCATAATGATGAGGATACCGAGAAATTTCTCGCAAAGGCGCAGTGGTATAGAGAATTTCTTTCTCGCAGAGACGCATCGAACCTTCGATCCGCGACGCAGAAAGAAGAAGATATAGATAACTTCCCGCCGGATGCTTTCATTTTAACCAATGAATTAAACGAAGCTTTAGTACTCATTCCGGAAAGCAAAGAATATCCTACCACAAACGAACACGAACAAACACGAACAGAAGAAATAAGTAAAAGTTCGTGTGGTTCGTGGTCAAAAATTTGTATCCAGCCGTTTCCAGCCTTCGAATCTTCCAACCTGACCGATTACATGGGAAGAACGGTAAAAGAAACCCTTGACGCTGTTCGAAAATTGACAGGTTTACCATTACCAATTGTTCAAGATGAAAATCCCTGCGCCGCGTACAGCAGGTTCAATGCGCCTCTGCGAGAATCTCTTCTCGATCCTCCGAAAAATGCCGAAAATAGTATATGGCTTGGGCGCTCTTTCTGGGCTGCTCTAATCCGCGGCTCATATCAGGGCGCTGTGTATTATATGGACAATTTGGGAGAAAATGACAAAAATCAGGATATTTAAGTTTTTTATTCTCTGTTCTCTGTTCTCTGTTTTTTGTTCATTGTCACCGGCTCTCACCTTAGACGAAACCTTAAACTCCATCCAGTCGATATCTCCTGGCAATATTATGCAATTCCAGTGGGATGCCCTGTTCCGAAGCGGCGTTATTAAATTCGGAAATCATTGCGGCAGTTTTATAATCGGCGTGAAAGAGGGTGAAACCGGATATCTTCTAGTAAATAATCAGGAACTTTTTAATGTGCCTCTGCCGTATAACAGCGCAGGAAAGCTGTTTTTTCCTGATGATTTTGTTACGACATTAAAAAACACTTTTACACGCCTTCATGAAAATGATACTTCGCGTTTCCGCATCTCAACGATCATCGTCGATCCGGGACACGGCGGAAAGGACTCAGGTACTATTGGCTACCATAACGGTAGAAACAATCCCTTATACGAAAAAGACATAGTCCTTAAAGTCGGACTTGCCCTGAGAGATCGGCTTATTCAAACATATCCTGATAAACGCATCATGATGACTCGAAATACCGATGTTTTTATTTCTCTGGAACAGCGCGCTGATATTGCAAACGCGGTAACCGTCAAGGATAACGAAGCCGTTATCTTTATATCGATCCACGTAAACTACGGAGAAAATCAAAACGCGCGCGGCTACGAAGTCTGGCACATAACATCGGGAAACCGCCGCCGTCTTTTAGATACGTCGAAGCATAATTATTCGTCCGATATAAACGCGATTTTAAACGCCATGCTTGAAGAAGAATTCACGACCGAAAGCATCCTGCTTGCAAATTCGATACTACAGGGTTTTGACGGAATTTTCGGCAAAACACTGCCCTCCAGAGGTCGAAAGGCAAACGACTGGTTTGTAGTAAAAAACAGCCGGATGCCGGCAGTTCTTGTAGAACTTGGTTTTATTTCCAATAAACAGGATTCCATCATTATGACATCAGAAGAAGGCTTGCGAAAATTGACGGATTCGGTGTACAATGGGATCATCAATTTTGTTGGTATATTTGAACGTTGATGAGAAATATTTTTAGCGTGATTTACAGTTTTTTAGCCGCTCCCATGAAACGCAACCTCTTTCTAATAGGGATTATCAGTGTTGTCGCTGTTATTGATTTTATAGGTTTGGGACTTGCGCGCAGAACTTTTATATTCTATACTATAAGCGGCGGAAATATAATCGTTGAGGATCGGCTTCTGAAGCACTCCTCGTCAAGAGAAGAGGATGTTACAAGGTATACCGAGGAAACCCTGTTGGGTCCTGTATCTCCGGATTTGCTTCCTCTCTTTCCAAGAGAAACGAAGCTAAGATCCCTTTTATTCCGTAACAAAGCGGTGTATGTTGACTTGACCGAGAGCGCGGCTTTCGGTTGTACGGCGGATCGCGAAGTTATCGACAATTTCCGTACTTTACGCGGCGGGATTTTAAGGAACTTTTCGTACGTTAATGACGTACGGTTCTTTATAGAAGGTAATCCGGTTTTTCTGGAGCCGGAAGTGTCCGGTAACATCCTGAACGATATGTTATACTGCGGGGATTTCCCTGAAACCTGAAGAAAAACAGAGGAAATCAAAAAACTAAAAATTTTTTGATTTGTCGTTGACAAATCATTTGAATTTATATAAAATTAAAAGAGATGAAAATTTTAAAGAGAAATGTTAATTTAAAGGAGCTGTACATGAAACAGATGCTCATTCTTGTCGTAATCGCGATGTTAGCGGTTCCGCTGTTTGCGGAAGAAAGTGTTCTTATTGATTTCTCCCTACTCACGGCGGATATTACCATCGGTGATGGTAGTGATCCAAATCAAAATCAACGGACGTTGATGGATTTCTCCCATGTCGCGGGCGTTAGCTTTGCCGAACGCTACGGAGATGTTATGAAGACCTCCCTTGCTATTCAGAATTGGGAAGTTATTCTGGCATCGTCATCAAGAAATGTAACCAATATGTCCAATAGCTTTTCCAGACCTGCCAAATCTGAGCAGTTTGGCACAGTATTGGGTGTCAGGGTGCATTTCCCGGTAGAACCGTTTAATTCGTGGGCAAAAATTATTCCGCCGTATGAAATCCCCGCTTATGAATTGTCAACCGTAAACGCTGACGGCACTATCGAACCTGCCCAGAATCAGGGCTTAAACACAAAAAGCCGTTTTGAATCGGCGGCTGATGGCGAACCTGCTTACGGCGTAATCAAAAACGTAGGCGCGATTAAAGAAATTCAAGTCCAGTACTACGGACTTAATTTCCCCTATTCTCTCTCCGTAATTCTTATTGACGGTAACGGCACGGAAAAGAACTACTATATTGACAATATGCGCCAGGACGGCTGGGTAAAACGCACTTGGGTGAATCCTGCCTATTTACAGGAAGTTAGGAATCGCGAGATCAGGCTGTATCCTCTCTATCCGTATTCAACACCTTTCGTGAAATTCGGCGGTTTCTTAGTTCAGCGCGACTCTTCTCAGCTCGGCGGCGATTTTGTCACCTACTTCAAAGACGTAAGCGTTATTTACGACTTGGCAGTAAATCCGATCGATCGTGATATTGACGACGAAGCGACATGGAACATCATCGAAACACGCGAAGAAGCACGCAAAGTCTGGGAAATGGAGCGCTTTGGACAGAATCAGGTTCTGCGTTACTTAGAACAGCAAAGACAGGCTACAGAGCTTCCGTTCTCACATCCTGATCGTCAGCAGAATTAAGATATTGTTTTATCCGGCGCGCCTGCCGTGCCGGGAAAACAACATAAAGATGTATCGCCGTTTGGCGGTACAGCCGGCAGGTTCCGGCTGTTGTAAGTATCTGCTATAAAAAAGGCAGATACTTTTTTTTAATACAATGAAAAAAAGCAAGAAAGAAAAGACCGGTATACAGACTCCGGAAAAGAATGAATTACATAAAGAGTATGACAAATTCGCGGAAGTCCGCCAATTGATTGTCAGCGAACTCAGAAATCGAATAGAAGTAATTTTAACAGCAATTGACTCAAATCCTGTGATTAGCGGGCGGATAAAAAACTTTTCAAGTTATTTTACCAAATATATACGTCTTTTAAAAAATAACCAGAAAACCTTTATCACTGACCTTATGGGTATCAGAATTATTTGCCCTTTCATCGAAGACTTACAGGCTTCCGAAAACCTTATTCATAATCACTTTCATGTAACAGAAAAAGAAGTAAAGGGACATTTTACTTTCAAAGAATTCGGCTATGAATCGACGCATTTACTAATAAAAATACCGCAGGATTTAATTGAAAAATACGGATATCCGGGCAGTGACATTATTGAAGTGCAAATACGCACCATTCTGCAGGACGCGTGGGCGGAAGTTGAGCATGAACTAGTATATAAAGCCGACTTCTCCCCTTTTGACGAGCCGATGAAGAGAAAACTTGCCGCTGTTAACGCGAGTTTATCGTTGGCGGATATTATTTTCCAGGAAGTAAGAAGCTACCAAAGAAAATACACAAGAGAGATGGAAAAGCGGCGGGAAAGTTTTTATCAAAAGATCGAAGAGTCAACGGACAATCTCTTGTTTTCGCAGGAAGCGGATTTCATTCATACTGACAGATACGATTTTACACAGCAGCGCCTTGGTCCAAGCATGGATGAAAAAGATTCTATTGACGACCTGCTGATTAATGCGCTGTCCGCTCATAACCAGAATAATTTTAACAAAGCAATTGGTTTATACACAAAAATTTTGGATTTAAAACCTGATAACATAGTATGCTCTGTTATACACAAACACCGCGGCATGGCGCACTTCGCGAGTTCCCGCTATGAAACGGCTATCGAAGATTTCACAGCCTCACTGGAGTTTGATAACAGCGCTTATAAATCGGCTTATTACCGCGGTGTAGTCCGTTCAGTCTTAAAACAATACGCAAAAGCGATAGACGACTATACTATAGCGTTAAAGATAAACCCATACCAGCCTTTCTGTCTTTTCAGGCGCGCGCAAGCGTTTTTTCACATAGGCGATTTCCCCGTGGCTTTAGCTGACTGCGATAATTCGCTCGCTCTTGAACCGGAAAACAACGCCGCGGAAAAACTAAAGGGAATCCTTCACGAAAAGTTAAAGATGTAAAGATAGGAAAAATTTAGCGTGAACCTGACCGCGTGATTTTCCAAAAATTATAAAAAATTGATCGAGGAGAGAATCGAACTCCCGACCAGTTGCTTAGAAGGCAACTGCTCTATCCACTGAGCTACTCGACCGTTCTTCTTTGGCGTAACGTCTGCTTAACCTCATTTAATTTGATGTTTTATGTTATCATTTACCGCTTTTTATGTCAATATATACACATTTTCGACCGGTTTTTCTTTTTAGTATCACGCAGTTCAGTTTTCATTGATTATAGCTGACAACAGCGATCTTTCAAGTTTTTCACCTATGCTTCTAACATCAATTGCTTCCTGTCCGTGACTGTACCGCTCTAGCATTTTAATATCTTTATGACGGCTCAATGTCATTGTTTCAAAATCCGATAATCCCGCGATTCTGCATGCCGTTACAAAACTATGCCGTAATGAATGGTAAACGATATTGCGCTCTTTGCGTTTTTCTTCATCAAGACCGATAAGTTCAAGCTCTGTATGCAACGCTTCCCATAAAAATTCCCTGCTTATTGGTCTATACGGAATTCTTGACATAACAAAATCATTAGGTCCCGTAAGAGGCGCGATTTTAAATACTTTATTTAACAGGTCAGAAACAACAAAAGGAACTGGCACGTAACCTTCTGAGCCGCACTTACATGATTTTAAACCTTCTTTTTCCTGCCAGTTATGCCTAATATGAATTACTCCGTCTGAAATATCACCCCATTGCAAACCCCGAACTTCTCCCATTCGCATTGAACAATAGAGAGGCAGGAATACCGCAAGTCTTGCGCGCGGTTCGGAAACAGATGTCTCCGCCAGTTTTTTAATTTCTGTCGGTGTAAGAATACCTCTCCTTTTTTCTTTATGGATTGCCCTTTTTACTCCGTTAAACGGATCATTTGTGATAATATCGTCAAAAAACGCTCTCTTAACAGGAACACGCATTGCGAGCATCGCGCTATTAATTGTACGTCCGGAATATCCCTGTTCAGCAAGCCAGATTTTCCATTGACGAATATGAGATTTTGTTAAAGTACTTAACGTTAGTTTTTCAAATCCCTGAAATGGTTTCATTTTTATTTTGACCATGCGCTGGTTTGTAAAAAGATAATGCTTTGAAACAGGATTCTTCTCGATAAGAGCTTTCTCGCGTACATAATCGCTGTTTGGCTGCCAAAAATTCTCTACATATTCTAGCAGTAACATATCACTGTAACTGTTATTATTTTTGTTAGGCGAAATATCAACATTCTTATTATTTGAATTAAATAAATTATTACCGGATTTTCTGCTATATTTATTTTGTATCTGCTTTCTGTTCGAAGTTTTTCTAATTCTTTTCATTATCAGGTTTTTAAATTTATTACGTTAATTTTTTTTTGTCAACAGAAATACGCGTCTCACACTGCTAAAACAAAAATCGATTCATGAGATTCGGGAAATTTAAAAAAAACCACAAAGAAATAGAGTTACACAAGGCATTTACACAACTGTATAAAGCCTCTGTGTAACTCTAAACCTTTCGAAGACAACAGCGCCCTATGGTAAAATCCTTAACCAAAATTAAAACATTCTACAGACTAATCATCGCGAAAACCATGGTGAAGAGCGCTACAGTTTCGGCAATACCCATGACTGTGTAGTATTGCGCAAAACCTTTACCGGTTTCACCAAGAGCGTCTACCGCGACGGCGCCGATTTTTCCCTGTACAACGGCTGTAAACATTATGGTTATACCCGACACCAAACCAAACAGTAAAAGAAACAAGCCATTCTCAGGAGCGGCTGAGGCTGCTCCCATCATCGCGTTCATCAGGATATAACCATAAAAAGTCTGGGTTAAAGGGTTACCGGTAAAAGCAAGCATAATCATTGATGCCGGCTTATTCGCAAGGTAAGTCTTTTTCCAGACTCCGACTGTCGCTTGACCGACAATCATGATTCCAATACCTGATCCCAGGGCAGAAAGCACAAATGCCAAACCGGCACCGGACATTCCTAAATTCATTGCTACATCCATTATCTTTTCTCCTATAAATAATATACCGTTATAATTTAAACGGTTTATATGCCATACCAACCCATGTCAATTTTACATGAGTAGAAAATTCCAGAATATTCAAACGCACGCCGTGTACCAGAACCGACAATACGGTTAAAATCATATTCAGACCGTGACCAAAAACAAGCAGAATAATCGCGAGGAAGAACAGGAAACTTCCAAGTATAGGACCTGCCATCGAGTTAACAGTTTCAGATATCGCCGCTCCAGCAAGAGCGACAGCCCAAAGTCTGATGTATGACATTATATCCGAGAAAACACCCGTAACTCCCAAAACCACACCAATAATATTTTTTAAACCGTCCAGTATCGATTGACCGATGTTTCTCTCGTACGCTCCGAAAATGAAGCTTAACGCGAACCCGCCCGCGAGAGCATACAACGCAAAAGGATATATCGGTATTTGTATCAGGTTAGGATCGTCTTTACTTACCATCAGATATAAAACAACATTGTAAATACCGATTAACATCCCTAAACTTCCGAATTCCGCAAAGATTTTAGGATGCGGATTTCGCAGCATATTTAATATCCTTATTATGTGCGCAATTGACAGATGCATCAAGCCGAGCGTAAAACACAGTAACAATTTGTTTTGATCTACTATTGCCTTCACAAGAGCCGGATCGTCAATATAGAGAGATGTCTTCGCAGTCGACAAAGCCGCCAGAGAAATATTGGTAAAGAAATCGGGTAATACTTTCGGACTAATCCCGAACCATGAACACGTTAAAACACCCCATGTCATAATAAAGATGCCTAACATAAAAAATAATCTCAGCGCAAGCGGCACGCCTTTTTTTGCGGTTTTCATTATGCCTATCAACGCTATTATCGCTATAAGAGTACCGTAACCGCCGTCAGCAAAAATCATACTGACGAAAACACAGAAGAATATCAAAAACCATCCGGAGATATCAACTTCCCTGTAACCAGGAATAATTCCAAGGAACCCCGAAACAGGAGCAAGCATACTTGAGAAAGCGTTATTCTTTAATTTTGTGGGAACATTATCTTCGAGAGAAGGCTCGCCGACAGACAACGCCCAGTTGTTTTCTCTGGCGATTATTTTAACGCTCTCAACATCGTCTTTGGGCACATAACCCGTAAGCCATGAAAGAGCGTAACACGCGGAAGAAAGTTCCTGCGGCAATTCGCTGAAATCAACCTTTTCCAAACAAGTCGACGCTGATTCAAAATCAATTTCGGTCTGGATTTTTTCCATTTCTTTATTGAGAGTAGGACGCCTGTTTGAAAAACTTCTTATCTTGTCATCAAATTCCTTAAGAGAAACCCTGACCTTTTCCGCTTCTTCCTTATACTCCGATAAACTCTTTTCCGGAATTTTGAAAGATGAAAAACCTTTTAATTCTTTTCCAAAAACCAGAATAAGAACGGTTTTACCGCTGTCAAGTTTAATGAAAATGTTGTCGGGGTCTTCCATGACCTTTTCATAATCGGATTGAATAAGTTCATACAGATGGACAGGAAGCCCGCCTTCAAACATTTCTGTTATCGAACGGGGATCAAAATTCCCCCATTGTTCGATACGTTCAATTTCGTGACCAAGAAAAAGATCCCTCTCTTTTAACACCTTGCGCTCTTTATCTATGCCCAGCATAAATTCCGACAACTCAGGACGTCTTGGCGCTCTTACCGCGCTTAATGAATACGGCTCTTCTTCTTCAGTGCCGTAAATATCGGTTACACGCCGCCCTCTGTGAAGACCGATTGGTTTTTGCCGCCGCTCTATCCCGTTGTATCCCTCTTCTTCTTCTTCGCCCTTCTTCTTCTTTTTCTTTTTGACAGGCTTCACTTTCGGCTGCTTCATATCGCTTATTATGCTAATCGCGTTATCAACCTTTGCTTTGCGCTTCTGCGCGGCGGAATTTACATCTATGGGAACGTCTTTTCTTTCAAGGTGAACTACTCCCACTTCACGAAGCTTATACATAGCTATATCGCTGAACGCTTCCTGAACAACAAGACATATTTTTTTCATTGGTACAATCATTAGAAGCGCCTCCCAGCGTCACGTTTTTGCATCATTTATTTGCCGCCTTTTCAAAACCGCTCTTCGCGATCTTACCGCGTACTACGGACGCAGTCTGCTGATCACCAAGATAAACCTGTATCTTTTTAATATTGTCCAGAGCCTGAGGGATTTTAATTTTTTCAAAAAGATTCACGCGCTGTGTTGTTGTGCGCAGTTCTTTATCCAGCCTCTTGCGCTGCTCTTCGACAATCTCCGCCTCAAGTTCAAGAAGGAGAGACTGTTTAATATTTTCTACGGCGGAATCCAGCCAAAGAGGCGTGCGGACAAGATCGTAACGGGATATTTCAAAATCAGCGCCTTTGAAAATCGGTATAGGAACGCCGGCAACATTTCCATGAGATGTTTTAATACCGGTAATTTTTAGAATATCTTTCGTAAAGAAACCTTTCTCGCCGAAAACACCTATCCATTTCTTAAACGATTCATCCATATTATCTCTGGCACTGTGCAATTCTTTTAAACGGAGATCCGTGATTCTTATTTCTCCCTGCAACTGTTGTTTTTTCAGCATCAACGTCGGCAAGTATCGTTTGTACCTTTTAAGCGAGTCTTTTTGTTTTTTAAGTTCGTTCTTGGTAAGCCGTATCTTTGCCATCTTTTTTCCTAATCCTGATTATTTACTTTTTATTCTGAGGCCAGAACTTGTTGATCAATTCGGTTCTTAGTCCTGTCTCTTCCGGCTCAAAACAATCGGACAAAATCTCCCAGCCCAAATCCAGCGCTCTTTCAAGCGGGATGTTAACTGAAAGATCCATCATTCTCTTTTCAAACTGCTCTCCGTACCTGAGAAGTTTATCGTCCCACGGTGTCATAATAAAGCCCATTGCTTTTTTCTCTAACGTGTCACGGAACGCGGAATACAACTTGATCATGCCGTCCATGAGGGCGCGGTGATCTTCGCGGGTTTTACCGTTAACCATCTGTTTAAGACGCGAAAGAGAACCAAACGGCTCAATGCGTCCGCCCTTGAGGTAGTACTGACCTTCTGTAATGTAACCTGTATTATCCGGGACAGGATGAGTTACGTCGTCACCCGGCATTGTTGTAACACCCAGAACCGTAATGGAACCCGCGGTTTCAAAGTCGACGGCTTTTTCATAACGGCTTGCGAGCTGACTGTAAAGATCTCCGGGATATCCGCGGTTTGACGGAACCTGTTCCTGAATGATCGATATTTCTTTCATCGCG
>Ga0209755_10007424_pt1 | contig 11879 bp, 9 predicted proteins | sample TergutCo191P1_FD_187301 | JGI IMG/M metagenome (GOLD analysis project Ga0209755, IMG submission 187301) | Cornitermes sp. P1 segment gut microbial communities from Petit-Saut dam, French Guiana - Co191P1 (SPAdes) (version 2) | ecosystem: Host-associated > Arthropoda: Insects > Digestive system >...
GAGTTTGATAGCTCGTCCACTTTTGATTTTAATGCTCTAATGTTTTGATGGAATATTTTGAAAAGGTTTTTACCATTCATTGACTTGGATGTGTTTGTATCATTTTCCAAGCTGTGTACCTTGTTTACCATAAAAAATCATTGCCTCTTATGCTAGGGATTTTCTTGTTTCTGGTGGAAGTTCTTTGAACCTCTGTTGTTTTATCCACATTTCCAGGGTGGGTATTGTCTGCAATGTCCTGTGCTTGTTCCCGAATCACAATTCCAGCTTTATTGGCATCTTCTTCTTCATCAGCACATTCTAGTTCTTGTGCTACACTCACCTTACTATTGTCTGTTGCTGACTGAATAGAATTAACAGTGTATGTTTTATATATATTCTTTCATATGGTGAGGTTATGTTGAGAACACAGCCTTTAAATTTGAGACTGGCAGAAATGTAAGGCATATTTCATATGTTATATTCTGAAACATTAAATTTTCCTTATTATTTAGTGGGAATTAATTTTTTTTTAGTTAAAAAATGTTTTGTTATTTAACTTGTCACTTTAAATGGAATTTTTTTTTATTTCATACCCTTCAATGTTTGTTTGTATTGTTTACTATCCCCTGCATTTGTGTTTCTACTTCACTATGCGTCACTTTTTTTTAACACTGTACTACAGCTGCTAGTGTCTCAGATGGATGAGAAATCACGCTCCTGTAGCAGGTGGGTATAGCTCTTGTGGTCATATGCAGTTTCTCTCTACATCTCTTTGTTGTTCATAGGAAGGAAATGAAAGTAGCAAGGTATGGAATTGTTTTATGAATTATCTCCTGTAGAGCATGAGTGACAAATAGCAGTGCATTTCATTACCTTGATAACAGCTCATACAGAAACTGATGTTGTAGGGGACATGTATGAGCCTTCACACAAAGGATGCAGTTCAGGCAAGTTAGTCACAGAAGTTCAGTCAAGAAACATCACTACTGTGATGTTATAAATAAATTTGCAAAATGTATATACCTCAGTGATTAATGCATTTTACTGTAGTTTACAATTTACTTGATTTGCAAATTTTATAGTACCCATACTGTGCATCTTCTTATAGTTAATACCTTAACCAACAAATGAACTTAAAATACAGTTCATAACAAGTATTAAATTCCTACATGTTCCAGCACCAGGGTGCCATACTCAGAGTTTTAGAATGAAGGAGTAAAAACCTAACAGGTTAATGTGTTGAGCTTATATTCTGTATTACTGGAAAGTATGTCTGGTATATGGATATATTTAATTTAATTCATATTATCTGTATCTGAATTACTTAGCTTATTACTGAATGTAAACATAGCGTTAACATCACCCATGTTACTACTGTAAAGTTTCCACTACAGAAATGGTAAGTCCCCTGAACATGCTTCATAGCATATCCATTTTCTTCTTGCTGTTTTTGTTGAGTAATTTCATTCAAAAATTTGGCATATTTGTGAATGTGGCATGAAAAAGTAGACAGAAGCACTTAATGTTGTTTCTGCTTTTACATGAAACAGGAGGAAATTGGTCATTAACTTGACAGTTGCCATCTTCTGGAATGTGATTCCAAGTGGTCTGGTGCAACTGTACCTACATTTGAGAGGTGCCTGCTGCCTTCACCATCATTATGATGTACCCTAATGTAGGTGGCAGCCCAATCCTTGGAAATGTCCATACACTTGTACCAGACCACAGCATCACATCCCAGACAGAACATGACAATCCTTATTGTGACTATTATATGAACCCCAAATCTCACTTACTCATTCACTTCCTTTTTTAGGTAAGTTTATAGTTGCTGTTTTCATTACTTCTTCTTTCTCTTTCTTACAGTCCTAGTACTGGTATTTGTTGTATACAACCGTCGACGTGAAGCACACATCAAGTACCCAGGACCAGATGATGATGTGCGTGAGAACATCATTAATTATGATGATGAGGGTGGTGGTGAGGATGACATGACAGCATTTGATATTACACCGTTGCAGATACCCATTGGGGGCCCTGTGCCTGAAATGCCTGCTAAATTGCCCTGTAAGTATCACTTGTCTTATGACCTTTTTAGAGGAATTCTAGTTCTCCTGAATTTTCAAACACAGTCACTGTAGACAAAATGTGTGCCTAGTTTGCAAAATACCATGTCAAAAGTATGTCCAATGTCAGTGAAAGTATAACATGTCTGTTTTAGTTTGTTGTCTTCAGGGTCGACACCTTTTCCATCTTGAAGATGGAAGCAGCAGGTTCCTGTGCAGTGTTAGATAGACTACATAATATTGTAATCCAGAAGACCATCATCAAAATTCTCACCACTGTGAAAACCTTAGACCTCACAACATTTCTCCATTTTTTTTAAATGTGAAGAAAGCCCACCTGAATTCATATATATGTATTTCCTAGCTATTACTAATAAGTTACAAGGACTGTCTTTGTGAAGCACTCCAGTACCAAAAATAATAGTGGCCTTTGGTTGCAGTAACTTATTACATAAACCATGAAGCTGTCCTTGAGTACAGACAATGTACAGAGTGAACCAAGTTGAGAATTTCAAATATGAGGGGTTGTACGTTCAGTTGTGGATATGCATGTTTGTTATAGCTGTGCAGTGTTAGCAAGGTTAACCATCTGCAGACTGACAGTCATTGGAAATGTGTGTATCAAACCTCAGTGTCTGTCTTACAGAGAACAGAATGCCTGACATCTATACAGACCATTTGGTAAATCATGTTTCAGGAAATAATTTATTTTTATTTTGAGAGTTGTATGAAACACATAAATACATTGTATGGCAATGTGCAGTCTCTTAGTGTTACTAATGCTTACCAGTGGGCTTTGAAGTGGAAAACCTTCACAGTTGACACACACACTTATACAGACAAAAGTAACTGAGGTAGGAGAGTAGAATTTCCATTAAGAAAACTGTGTTCCACCTATACACTAATGGGTTGCAGTTACCTAGATCATTATAATTATAGGACCAGCATTTCACAGTAAGTACGTTTGTGCAGATGTTATATTTACATATGACAGTATAATTTAAAAGATTTAATACACATTCGATCACTTTTTATTTCAATAAATTTTTGTTTAAATAAACACCTTCTGTATCAACTTACTATATCTTGAGTTATCGAAAAAAACATTTAGAAATCAGTATCTTTGGCAGAGTAATATTGCCAAATGTATTCAATTGCTGGGCAGGACAGGAAGAGGTGGCAGGCTCTTGTAAATGTGTTAATGAGCCTTTGGTTTCCATAAAATGCAGGGAATTTCTTGACTAGCTGAGTGCCAGTTAGCTTCTCAAGAAGAGCTCTGCTCCATGGAGTAAGTAAGTAAGCAGTTGCTGGTGTCATTCTAGTCCCTCCTGTGGGTCCGGAACCGAATGTGGGTGTGTTCATCGAGGAGCACAAGAAACGCGCTGATGCTGATCCAAATGCCCCACCTTTTGATGATCTCCGAAATTACGCATATGAAGGAGGTGGTAGCACTGCTGGATCACTTTCTTCTCTGGCCTCAGGTAGGCTGTCATATCACATTGTAAAACCATTTGACACAAGCAGCAGTAGATGCTTTGGATGATGCAGGGCAAGCAGCCAGTTTTTGTTTGAGAATTAATTAAAATACCTGAGAGTCTGGCTTTTGAAGAGCATACCAATTGCATAAAAAGACAAAGTTAATCTGATCTGGGCTATGTTTATCTTCTCTTTTTTCACTAAAATCTGTGATGTTAAAGCAAATCAATGTTGTCTGGGGCAGTGTGAAAAGGGGACTGCTGTGAACTTAAGAGATAGTGACTTTGGAATCGTAGGTGTAAGTGTTGGGATAATGTGAAGTGGATCTTCGAAAAATGGAATGTCATGCTCTGGACTGGATTAAAATGGATCTCAATGCTTTACAATGGCAGGCCCCTTTGAAGTGGTAATGAAACTCTTGATTTCATGCAAGGCATAGAGCTTCCTTGACAATCTGATCTGCTTTCCATTTCTCAAACAGTTTGGTCCACCAGTTATTCATTTTGTGCATCTTACAAAAACATAAATTTGGAATTCCTAAAGTTGACAGTAGGTACCTTGTGAGTTGTTCTGTGACTTCCCAAAGGACCACTTTAAATGCATTTGAGGCATGTTTATCCCTTGATGAGCAAGGTTGTACAAAGTTCATGTCAAATTTTTTTCCTTTGTTCCAAAATTAAACGTCATAAGCATTTGTATATTGATTACATGAATGTTGAGCGTAGGACACTCCAATTTGAATTAATTGGGCCTTGTCCATTTTGTTTTAGGAACTGATGACAACGAGCAAGACTTTGATTATCTTGGAGCATGGGGTCCACGGTTCGACAAGTTGGCAGACATGTACGGACAAGAGGGGGAGGAGAGTGAAGAGGAGCAGTAGGATGGCCAAGCAAGACGAGCTCGGTGTTTTAGGTGCCCCTCAAATTACATAGCATACACATACACATACATACACATGTAGAATTCCATACATTTGTTTGTGTGGTGAGTGAGAACCCTACAGTTTGTGTGGTCAAGAGAAGAGGCAAGAAATTGGCACTAACATGATCTCATACTCGCACTCCACAAATCTTCAGCAGCACCTGTTCTCTCTCTTGTGCCAGTTATTACCTCATCTCCACAAGTGATGAATTGCTGTCTTCTGTTTAATAGCGTATGTAGTACTATCTTGTACGAACCTCTCACTACCCAGAGGTAATCCCTCTGTCTTGCTCACTCTCATAATTCATGATACATATAGGTCATCATCCATGAAAACAATCACCATACTAGTGCTGCACCCCTTTTGTCTCTGTCACTGCTAGAAGGGATGCAGTGTCAGTGCCATGTATTTTGCAGCAAACTGTTTTCTAGGTGGGGTACCTATACTGTCTGTGGGCCTTAAACACTGGGGTTGAACAAATACACTTAGAAATGGAATTAAGACTGTAAATGACTCATCATAATCATGATGACATGTGTCATACTGTGTTCTTGGGTATAAGATGAGCAGCATGCCAGTATTCATTATAGCAATGTAATTCTCACACAATGGGAAACTGTTTTCAGTGTACATAGTTGGTATACGTAGCATAGTTACCTCAAATACTCATGAAAATCACTACATCCCATAGACATATATTGTAAATAGATTGTCAGTCTTATATTGTAATATTTGAAAGCATTTTGCACATATGATAATCAACAACTATCATGTTTGCATTTCCCACCACATTGGGAGGGCGTGAATCAGGGTGGTGTTTGACTTACACCACAAGGCTGTTGTGCTCATCTGTCCTCCAAGGTCACAGTTTTAACTCGGGAGTTTTATTTTATGTGCTTGTATGATTTTGCACTTGTTCCTGACTGGTTGAGTGTGTGTGAATGTGTACATCTCGTGAAGGTGGTTCGCGTGCATGGGATCAGGTCAGAATTTAGAATGTCTGTGTGTGTAAATTGAGTGATTGTATGTAAGTTGAATATAAATCAAAAAAAAGTAGTCTGTGTTCCTTATATTTATTTTTGTGTTTCCATTCCTGCCTCATTTGACAAGGATTAGTGCCAATAATCAAGAAAATATCTAGTTCATAATGATGGTAAAATTTTACATTAATGTTTCACGCTCATGTACTGACTTATAGAGTTAGGAAATAATTTTAAGAGAAATGCGTAAGATACTTTGCCATATATTTGTCACGTTCTGCAATTCTTTAATTACCCGTTTTAATTTACAAACTATGTCAAATGATTATTACCAATATTAATTTTAATATATTACGAATGGTGTCATACTTTTTGTGTGTTTGGTTGAATGCATGTTTTGAGTATCTGAGAACAATAATTTGGCTTGTAGGTACTAACTTGTCTCCATGACCTCATTTTATGTAAGTGTGTTTTATGTTGTGGCTAGCTTAGTATACTTTGAGTACTGTATTGATTTCATGGCATCTGCATCTCACTGTCATGTTAGGGATAATTCTTCGTGGTTCAGTATTTTGTCAACAAGTGTACTAGTTTCTGATAAGTATTGTGCAGTATTATGTTGATTGTCTGAGTCCTAAGCCAGAATGATGTATAATTCTTGCCATAAGAAAGGTTTTGGAAGAAAAGAAAAGAATCAGCTTAGCTCATTCGCAAATATTCCAAAAGAATGTGTTTGAATTTGCATATGAAGTCACAGTGTGGAACTCAAGTGTGATGAGTAAGCACTCAGCACTCACACAAGCCTCCAGGATATTTGGTGTCAGCCTGAATACTCACCAAGAGGAATGAAACAGAAAGGACAATACTTGGACTGATATTTGTAACTGCTCAAAATCCAGTGTACAGTACATCCCCTTCTGATGTGTTTGACTTTATCATTCACATGAAAGTAGTTAAAGTTGCAGCAGATACTGTGGGAAAACTCTTTGTATCTTCAGTGTGTGTCATTCTCACATTATTACATCTCAGTGATAATGCACTGTTGTTAGTCTCAGCTCATTGTAACAAATCTTCCAACATATTTCTGAGAGTATTCGTGAAACTGCAACTGGACACGAAGATCCCTGCAGCACATATTTCCTGATGTTGTTATTCATATGTTAGCAATTTTAGCAATATTTTTACTGGACATTAGTATCAAAATTGTTCATTTTAATATGAAATGGTGTATCATATGACTTTCAAATGAGCTGTAGAAAACTGAAACACTGTTTTGGCTGAATGTTGGTATCGCTCAATAAACAAATGCCTGAAGTGCCATGCCCCTCGCATAATGGGGCACGGGGGAATTTGGGCATGAAAATCATTACATTGTGAGAGTCACAAGCTTTTTGAATGTCCAGCCCTTGTAACCGATTTGCTAGGCTGTGGTCCACAATGATGATAAATAAGAAAATTGTATGCGTGGTTCGTTTCTTATCCTTGATTCATTGTGAATGGAGCCTTGATTCATCCAGACCTACACACAAGAACACTCCACCTCTCCTCACCCCACACAGGCTCTGTAACACTGCCATCTAGGATGTAAATGTCATGTGTACATGTGTTGTATTTTGTCTGAAGTGTGAACCAAATTGTTGATGAATCCCAGTGAACAGTCATACTTCTTTAATAGCGTGAGTGTTTTCTGATATTATCTGCCATGTTTAGTTATAAAGACACTTTGGTTAAATTGCTTTATTTTCTGTGGCAACAACCATTCCTACTCTAATTTGTGAGAGGTTTAACATAATGAATTTTGTACATTTTTACAAAATCTTCATAACCATAGTGTCAACACATGATTCAGTATAACTTCTAATGTAAAAAGTAGTAGTTTCAATATTTGGAGTCATAATAATATAAGACAGTATGAACTCCATTACAAGAAATGTAATGTATATCATTTTTTTCATTAAGATTTAGGTGGATATGCCATATTTACCAGTTACAGTGATTGTAGCACACGTTAAATTTCTGTAAAATAGTATTATTACGTATATTTCCAGTTTATGACTTACCTGATGGACATTCCTCACTGTGTCATAGCTTTGAATTCGGTAATTGTTTTTATGAGGAATTAGAACCTGTTTATTTCTGTTTCATATCCTGTTGCTAGATCATGTAGAAAAGAAATTATACAACTGATTGATAGTCAGCCCAGAATGTTACAGATATCTGCTGTGATTTTAGTTGCAACTGTGTGATTTTTGTGAGTGTCTTGATGTTTGTGTTGGTTTTTTTTTTTTTCAGCTGTGATTATCTAGCTGTATAGTTTCAATATAAAATAAATACACCATTACCATGTTTGTGAATGCATTTTATTTTAGTATTCTTAGATTTTGTGTGCAATGTTGAGCGCTTATTCTCTTCCTTTGTCTTTGAAAATAATCAGTTTCTGAGTAGTCAGTTTAACTTGCATATGCTGTGATCTTGGATAACTTCGTGCAAAGCACAGAAGAAAACATCGAAGTGTCTTAACTGACTACAGTTCCAGATGTGTAACCAAGAATATACCTTAGGAAATACAGTACTAAATTCGGTATACATTTTTGTAGCATTCAGTTAAGTAGCGTATGATGTTTTTGGTCTTGCACTCCCTGTCCCTACTAGAATGGGTCTGCATGCTGATCATGGCTTCCACCATTGGTGATTTGGGTTTAAGTGCAGTTGTTTCTTTTTTACACTCTTTTGTTCGAAATTGCCTACATCAAGAAACTGTGAGCTCATAGTTGGAGAATGGATTTGATATGTATGTGAGTTGTGGTATGAGGATGTCATAGGGCAGTGCTTTTCAACCAGTGGTACATGAAGTTATTTGGAAATTACCATTTCTTTAATAATTTTATTTGAATGGCATTAAAGGCATAATTTAATTGTATGAATGTATTCAAATGAAAAGAAAAACATTGACAAACTGTATCTCAAAACACTGTTTCCTTGTTCAAATATAAATGCAGATTTTCCTCTCTCATCTGATTGCAACTGACGATGGAATAGGTTAAAATAATGAAACATGTGAAACAGTACCTGACGCAAGGGAAACTGAGGATCCCAAAATATCATAGATATTCTTCACCATTGTTCAGTTTCATCTCATAACAGTAGTCACTACTGAAGGAAAAATAACAGGGTTATAATCCCTTACTACCTCAGTACCTTCTACATCCAGTTGCAATATTTTGAAGGCAGAAGTGGACCAACAAGCAGGAAATCAGTAAATGTTCTGTGCAAGAGACAAGCCCAAATTTATGAACCCAGATTCCTCTGGCTGGGGACAGTAGTGAACCAGAGACCACTGTAGCACTTATTTGTATTTTATAAGTGATTTTACCGTCGGGTGGAAACAAGTACTAAGCCGACACAGCACATTCAGTAATGTGATCATTGTGTGATCATCATCAATATATGTACTGTAGTTTTAACAAAAGCACATGAGGTGACAAAACTTTTTTATTTCCGGTTACATTAATTTGTGAAATCTAATATTTTGGTAACACATTATGAAGTGTTATACAGTTAAATTGGAAAAATAAAATTAATGTTCTCCCACTCCCCCACCCGGCCAGTCCACAAAATCTCTGGCACTTTGTTCTCAAATATCATGCAAGAAATCCCTTACTACTATTACATTAAAACTTCAAAAGACGAAAAATCACTACTGTAAAAATATGTCTGTATTACTGGAAGCGTCTGGGCTCCAACCTAGTATGTTGCAGACATGTGGCCCTTGAACAACCTCTATGGTATTGTTCTTTCCTTTTCTGCAAGGTTTATTTTCGAGATGTAACACAAAATATGTCGAGTTTATTACAGACAAACCACGAAAACAAACGAAAGTAGTACTGTAAATTTTAATAGCTATGCAATTGTAACTGTAAAATACATTTTAATTAAGCCAAAAAAAATACCTCTATAAGGCATGCCACCTTCAAAGTAAGGCATGCCACCTTCAAAGTGTGCCACGCTTTACGTAACAGTAGTACATAATATGTCCAGCAGGGGTTGACACTACAGAGACAAGTGAACATCAAACGCCCACACGGGTTGCGGTTCTTCACTTATCAGTTTAAACGTCAGTCATCGTTTGTCAGTGTGTGAGGCGCAGAACAATAGTGTAAGTGGCCGTAAAATGACGCAGCTCACAGAAATGCTTTTGATGAACTGGTCGCGCTAGAAGGAAGGTTTCAAACGTTAAATTGTTTGTTATTTCTGTACTATAAATACGCGCGAAGACTTACAACAAATTATCTTTTTCATTTCTATGAAGGGGGAAAAACTCCAATTTTTATTCCGAATATGAATGAGGAAATTCCTGTTCGGACCACCGTCTTCTCGCAGCATCGGACGTCCATACGAAGACCTCGGCAAGAATGGCACCTCCTGCAGGCGTTTCTGGTACTCGTTTACCACTTCACAGAGTTTTGCCACTATTGTTCGTTGAAACGTGACGAAGGCTACGACACAACGGTTTTGGCGCGATGAATGGCTGTTACAGGGGTACAGGAAGTGTATGTGTAGCATTGTGGGTGGTACATACAGATCGCTAGGAGAAAGTTGAAGGGAATACATGTGCAAGAATGAAAACCTGAAGAAACGAAAAGGAAGTGAATAGTGAATTTTAATTACACAAATAGCCTAAAACCTAACCTAACCTTTGTCCGTCCTGATAAATGAAGAAGGTAAGAAATGAATTGTAATTTATAGAACTAGCCTAAAACCTAATCTAACCTTCATCCGTCTCGAAAATTGGTAGTACGCCACGACCGCAGCGACACACGTGTTGGGCAGCGGCTCCAACGTCTTCCACAGTAAAGCGAACCGCTCACGATATTGTTTGCTGAGTTCACTAATACAAAATTTCCAGGACCTGGTTTCACTAGCCGCTCGAAGTAATTCCTTATATCATTTTTAACATTTACCGCACAGTTCTGGCGTGACTATCACCTATAATTAGAACTTCATGTACCTTCATGCCTGAAGACTTACTACTGAACCCAATGACTGGTGATTCACTATCACAGTTATCGGCTTCTTAGTCACGAATAGCACCCATCTCTTCACTTTTACTTGAGGAGACTTGCCCACTAACTATAAGTGGGATGGTATAATATAGGTTCATGTATGTACCATGTAGTTTCTTGGGTCCTCCCGCTTGTTTTTGTGGGTTAGGTAGCCGAAATGGCAGCTTGCAAGAATTATAACCAAGTTTATACAGTATACAATTATCCTTCGCACAACCGTAGCAGCCGCCATGTTGTTTTTAATTATCGGCTAGCAAACCATTATTAGATAATCAAATCTCGAAGCACAACAGATTAATTTCCCTAAGCCAAATAACACAGAAAACATTCCATGCAGATGGTAAGTAGGAGTCGACAGAGAGTGGGTGGTCAGTCTGGTGGTGACCGACTTGGAGTGAGGATCGAGACACCTACCTGCCTAGTCTAACTGGTCAAACAGAATATTGACTGCTCTGGTTTCTGCACTTAGTCTACAGCAGAACCACACCAGAGGAGTGAAAGCAGGAATTTGCGGAGTTCCCCTGCCGAAGCGTAATGCTAAGGCAGGACGAGTTAGCCTTTATTAAGGATATTTCTACTTTTCAAATGTCACCTACCCTTCTTAAGGACCTGGCTATGGTCCGGAGGAAGAAGTCAGCGGTGCCTGCTGGGAAGCGCAGCACCACATCAGGAAACGGGACAAGAGCTGCCCAACGGCTCACGGGCAAGCGTAAAGCCAACGAGCTACCATGCTAAGGCGACTCGAAGGAGCCCGCCAACAGGCGCCCAGCAACTGGGGCTCGGTCCGCGCCTCTGCCCGCAAATTCATCAGTCACGGGCGAACAAGCTGCTGTCGGCACCCGGCAACCCGGACCATCCGGGGAGGGGCGACGTACGCGGCTGTACTGGCCGGGCCCATCGCCCCGCCTCAGCCAAATGGAACGGTCAAGCCCACAGCCATGGATTCGAACCCGTCCGAATTCGGTGTCTCATCCGAGACAACCAACAGGCTTATGTCTAGCGACATGTCCGTAGCTCTGAGTGGCATTCGATATTGAAACACTTCAAACGCCCAAGTGGCCAACGCCTGCCTACCAGCAGGAGAGCGTCCTAATAATACGGCAGTTTTTATTTCAGGTGTTAGTGACATTTGTTCCTTCCTGGCCTGGTTGCGGGCATCCTGCCCTGGCGTTCTGATGGCCCAACTAAAGGGCGATAATTTGATGGTCGTCCCATCAACCGCCGACGGGTTCAGAGCCGCGGTCAGTGCGCTGCGCTATTTTTATGGGAAAGACTGTGTGAATTTCCACACATTGACGCTCCAAGATTGCCGCTGTGCGCCACTTCTAGTGAAGAAACTGGGTAGGATTATGCCTGATAGCGTCGTCAGAGAGGAGCTGGAATCCCT
>Ga0209755_10007425_pt1 | contig 11879 bp, 12 predicted proteins | sample TergutCo191P1_FD_187301 | JGI IMG/M metagenome (GOLD analysis project Ga0209755, IMG submission 187301) | Cornitermes sp. P1 segment gut microbial communities from Petit-Saut dam, French Guiana - Co191P1 (SPAdes) (version 2) | ecosystem: Host-associated > Arthropoda: Insects > Digestive system...
AACCAAGAAAGAAAACCTGTATCGAGGTGGTCGGTCGCAGGACCTTCCGGACACTGACATCTAGCCAGCGGTCCGGCATCTAAAGTAAACACAGCAATATGCACAGGCAAAGTCTTACAAGCTGTCCCAGAGAATCAGGAAACTGCTACATAAATTCCAGTTTGGTAGGTTATCTGTGGTCCCTGGTTCTATATTCAAACACAGAACCTCACATATAACAAAGTAAGCATGCTATTTGTGTGAAACATATGTTTCCATCAAGGTGACTTATAGAGGTCCATGAAAGTAATTGCAAAATAAATGCACACAGGCATACCCACAGATGTCAACATAGTCATGGTACACAGTCACATGTACAGTATGTTCATTATTCAGGAAAATTTTTAAGTCTCTTGCTGTAATTCTCCCTCCAGCATATGACATAGGAGAGGTATGTAAATCTGTGTGTTGTAACTGTAAAAAGGATAAGAGTCCCTTCCTCTGACTGTAATCATATATGGGCAACTGTCATGCTCCACTATGCATTAATTATAGGTTATATTATTTTGCCACAATAAAGTCATTTAACGAAGTGAAGATTAGTTTACTTATTACATGAGAGGTCCAGCCACAATTTTCAAGACTTGCAATAATTAAAAATGTTCTGAGCACCTGCAAGTACATGTGATATAAAATCAGAACATGATGAACAACACAACGATTGAGCCTTTTCATGAAACAGTGACACTCATGCAAAACTGGACCAAGTTATGGTTTTATGTAATGTGAAGTGTGACTACCCTTGCTTAGGGTTTATATTGGTGTTTTCTCTGTACTGGTCTGAGTGGTAAGACCAACACCATGTGAGCTGAATGACATCCTATGGTGATTAGTCACAACAAAGCAATGATCTGTAACACATAAAATGGCTGTGAAAATGCTTTCCAGAAATAAATTATTCTGACAGCATTTCCAGATGAATGGACATAATACCATGTCACTGCATTAATTTCAGTTAGTGCAGCAATTTTAAGATATCATTCATGCGAACAACAAAGTTGGTAGTTAGTAAGTTTATATTCCCAAAACATGGCATTCTACTGGCTGCCATGCAACAATGCTGCAGAATGCCCTAAAATTGTTGGCAAAATCACGGTGTCTTAAGCCTGTAGCAACTGAAGAGTTGTAATATTAGATGAATGCATGTTCAGATCTTGGTGAACTGTTCTGCCAGACCTATTGTATACCACTGAACAACAAGTACAACACCCACAAATGCATTTCTCGCATAGTGTGTGTCTTTGGGGACACAAACTCTTCATTGTTTACCACCATGCTTGTTACAGAACCTGTGTGAAACCGAAAACAATGTTATCAAACAGAACAAAAGCCATTATTCCAGAAATTTACAGCTAAATAATTTACTTCTGAAACACTCCTTCCACAACAAATATCTGATGTATTATGGACCCCTGTTCCATGACAACTACATGGCATGAAATTTCACACCCATTATGCACCGTGGTCCCATTATCACTCAGACAAACCCACATAAAACAGTCATCAAAATCATTAACAAACTGGCCACAGCATATATTTTAGCACTTACGAAAGATATAGAGTCAAAACTTAACAGATCACTGAAAGAAATGCTGCAACAAAAGAAGCTGAGTAATGTAAACAAAGAAAAAGAAACTGGAAAAGTGAAATAGTTTGCAATTTTAATATCTTGAAATAAGTCCACTGTAATTATAAAACAAATTTCAAGAGCCATATGGAGCTTAGCTCACTCATCCACTCATTCACACATATTCATGTTTTATGTAAACCAGTACTGTTCCCTCCACAAAGGGTGGAGTATCATCTGCTGAGATCTTGGCTGCTCACAAGCTGAACAACTGTCAGGTCACCTCTCTTTATACATGCTTTGCACTTTTTTTTCTTATTTTTTTCATTTATGTAACATAACAACAACACAAATCAACTCAAGAAATGAAAATAAGTTATAATGTATCAAAACAACATAAACATTATCCTAGCGGTAACTTTCTACAAAGGAAATGTCTACATTCAACATGTGACATCAATGTTGAATGGCAATAAACAACAGCATAATCTTGAATAAAAATATAATTATGTTGCCTGAAGTAGCAGTGCAAATATGTGACAAAGTTGTACTGGTTGCAGTATTATACAACTCATATGAAGTTGTTATAAAGAAGCCAAATATACAAGAGCTATTATCACTATTATTAAAACATGGCCCCCAATGAAATATACAAAATAACAATTTATCCATTAATCAACTACTGGATACATGATAATTATTTACACACTTCTATTTACACAAGCAACCATTTTATACAATATTGTAATTATGAAAGTCAGAGTGTAAAATCTGTCATAGAAATAATTTTCAAATGGAACTGCATACAATTCCACTAAGAAATGCACTACAGGTCAATGTGCTAAGATAATATAACTCTTAAGACAGTTACAGATATCTTATTTGATTTCAGTATTTACGCAGTAACAAAACCAATTCAGCACTTCCTGTTCGCCTGTCACCAGTCTCCATGATGATATGATGCCACAACACTACATGTCCGTAACACATGAACATTAGTTTTCCCATCATCAACCCGGTGACAGTAGCAACACAGGCACTCACATCATAATACAAACACAATTGCACTTGGGTTATCCATCACCCACACAATCGTACTTTTAGTACAGCATACAAATCTTGCATCCTCAGCGTACACAATAAATCTAGTTACTTATTTTTATTTTATTTAGAATTCATCTCTACTCCCAGGTGTGGGTCAGATCTTGTTCTGAATGCAAATTTGCTTCAGGTACAGCACGCTGACATGTTATACAACATGGGTGGGGGGAGGCAAACCCTCAGGCAGGCCATCACACTGAATTGTGAGCCACAACTTTCTTCAATGGGGTATTTGATCTAAGTGAATCTTCTACACAGGTGGCAGTTGGCCTACCCCTGTCATCACCTTAGTAATAAAGCAAAATTATAATTTGAGAGGGAAAAAAAACAGCCAAATCCAATTCAATGTTTCTGCAGGATGTAACAAATCACAGCTACAATTATTCTGTTGTGAGATGTCAGCTGGTTACATAAATTTACGGAGCCTGGTACAACAAGCTCCTTTATGCTAGGGTGGGATTGTACTATAAAGTAATTACAGTACTGAGATACAATACTAGTAACAAATCTGGGAATATAACAAATGAATGATATGCACCCCAACATCTTGGAGACTCATAAAACATAAGGACTCAGCACAGTACCATATTTAGACAACTTGTTTATTCTGTTATTTACATTAAGAAGGGCCCCCTTGATATTTACAAATGAAAAATGTGTTTAAAAAGAAATGTGATTCAGTGAATTCTGAGAAAACAAACATTTGATGAATATTCACATCTTGAAAAATGCATTTTATCAGTTTAAAAATATTTTAAGATCAGCAACAATCAGATTCTCCAAACCGCTGCTGCCATCGTACACACAATGTATCCAGGTATAATTCCATGCACCATGGCTCTTTTTGAGGTACATTACATAACCATCAACCATCCACTTGGCCTAAAACTTATACCCAAAATCACTGTCACCACTCACTGTAAGAAACTAACACTGAAAGTGGAAATACTCTCACACTCATACTCAATGCACAGTTTAAGGTGTGCCATGGCTTGTGACTGTGTAGTGGACTTTGTGGTCAAGGTTTAGGACTAACTCAGAGGTACAATACATGGTACTGAAATTTATATAAAACTGATATTATCCATACTGAGTTCTTTTCTTATAAGAATTCATGTTAATTGAACCTGCAGGACAAAACATCGATACACAACATGGAAGCAAGGAAGAACAAAGCATCTATATTCCTCCATTCTTGACAAATGTATGAACTACGGTTTAAAAGCGCAATTAATGAAACTGTTTTTCATCAGTTTTAAGTTACTGTGTGCTTCCTGATTGATAATAAAGTATATACTACCTTACTTTGTCATAAATATTTAAGTCTAGGAGCAATCACAGTGATTGGAGAAATTATTAAAAATACTGTTATGAGAGAAGAGTATAGTACTGGTGCATATTTAAGGAGAATCGGCCAAAAAATGTGTACACTGGATATACCATATATGTACTTAAAAGAAATGATATGATGCCAATTTCATATCACTGGTACTGGTTATAAGGTATGTCAAACTAATAAGCACATGCCATTCACAAACATTACTTCTGGGGCCATCATGCAGCAACACCAGGGAATAGAAGAATTCTTAAATGTGTTACCCAAAAAGCATTCAGTGGATCTAGAATAGGCCATTACAAAGGAAATTGGAGAAGAATTTGTGTCTCTGCCACACAATCACATCTAATAATTTTATCCAGCAAAATTAAAAGATTATTTTTCTTCCTAAAATTGTCCACTGTACACTCCAGTTGGCTAAATATGGTACTGATCCATACTAACAATGTAAACTTGTCATATGTTTGCCATATGTGTCCACCTGTCAACTACTGTTTTCATATGTCAGAGACTGAAATTTTAACCCATTGGCTTCAGGTTGTGGAACATTTCTGCATAATGCTTGACCAGACTGATAAGTGGCTTGTTGAACTACACTTCCTTCAAGGTTTGTATATGATTCCAGCTTTCCTCAAATTGTAGGGATGTGTGGTTTTATCTTAGAATGCCTCAGCAACAACCCCTTCACCTATTAGTATCCATGGTGAAGGTTGGTGGCAATCTGAAATTTTCCTGCAGATGTTTATTCTTCCAGGAATTAACACAACATATTATATTGCAGTCAAGAACCTCAACCCCAATGGGTTAACATGACTGCAATAACAACAAGTTGGTGGTCTTAATGGTATAAAGATTTATGACAGTGTTGACTCATTTCAATTCAATTATGCTTCACACTTTCCACTGTCCAAGGCATATTTAATGTGAAGACTGTTTCAGAAGTTGGTGCTAATCAACTGCAAGTGACCGAGCTTTATAATGTTGCCATTGTTTGAGGGTGGATGACAGTCCACTCTTAATACAATGGAAAACCAGTTAAGGACAAAGTGGTTGTTATGCACTATTGAAGGATGGGTTTAATTCGTACAGAAATCATGACAACTATGAACTCAAAGAGTTGTTTAATTAGAGGACATTACATAGAAATCAAGAGGCTGCTGGTACATTCAATCTGAATGTGTATACTTCAATTCAAGAACTGAGTGTATGTAAGGAAAGTATCGGGTTCTCAGAAAAAAGAACCGAATGGAAACAATTGCACAAGTAGTATTAAATATATTGTGCATTGGTTGGTTATATGTTGTAAATATATGCAAAATGCACAGTACACACAGTTTCAAGATGCACAAGCAGTAGTTCAATCAGTACTTCCCCAGACATGATTACACAGACATAAAACAAGGACAAGAATAGGACATATACCAAGCATGGGAGACAAAAACACCTACAAAATTTTAGATGGAAAACCTGAAAGAGGTAGCTTGTGAAACCTAGATAATGAACAAAGGATGAAATTAATCATAAAGATATGGGATATAAAGAATGACACTGAATTCTTCTGGCTGAGAATTGAGGCACAGTGACAGGCTCTTGTGCAGTGGTGGTTTGAGGGAATTATTACGGTAGTTTTGGGGCTAGGATTATTGTATGATTAATCAGAAGAGCTTCACTGAGAATTTCTGTCAGCACAGCCACTCAACCATTCATGTTTAGCATACATAGCAGAGTTTAATATTATCACAAAAGTTCTGAGGAATAACTGTATCAGGTATTGCACAACCTGAATTCTTTATCTTACTCTTCTCACTGACAGCTAACTGCAAAAAACTATTGCCCTGTAAATACTTCACACTGTTCCTTGTCATATTTATCTTAAAACTGTAACTACTAAAATTAAAACGTTCATAAATTTGGCTCTGAAAACAGCTAGGTAAAAATGGTTACCAAAATGACAAGAGCATTTGAAAGCTTATAAGATGTCAACAGACATATCCTACAGTCCTCCTTTAAACCCTTTCTGCACTGCACCAGCTGAATCCTGGCTTGCGACTTAGCTGCCACTGTCTTCCCACCACTTTCCCTAGTTGTGCTGACCCAACACACAATGTCTGAGAAAGGTACAGCCCACTTGTTTTTCTGGTCTGTATTTAAGAGTCTGTCAAAAGTATTTGAATTTAAAATTATTTAATTCCTAGTCTTTTAAAGAACATCAAGTATCTCCTACTGACAACTTTTTTTCAGGTACTGAGTCCACTTGTTCTCAAAATTTCAGGGAGGGCTGGAGCCCTAATGGAAAAGATGCCCCGATTTTGCATGTGTTCTCTGAACCTCCAGGTTTAATAAAATGCAGGAAATTTCTAACCGCACTAAGTTTCTTCAAAATGCCACAAATTTCTTAGAAAAAGCAAGGTGATATATTCAGACGGAATTAAGAATTAATCAATACAACAGAAACATCAATAAAAAATATTGTCATTCACACACAAGAGATTTTCACCACAAAGTTCAGTTTGGGGGTTCAACCCATCTACCCCTAACCCCAACATCATAACGGTCTTTCTGCGTGAACTATTTTTGAGCACTAACTGCATGCAGATCACATGTATGTCATACAAGAAAAAAACTAGCACCATAAAAATAGCTCTGCTTTCTTTCCAAGTATGATTTTGCACAACGTGCATAAACTGAACACATAACAGGCAGATCATACACGTTAAAAACCACTCAGTGAATTTCACTGAATGTTTAATGATCTACAAGACAAACTGCTACACCAATTTTTACTGATCTACGCTGGCCCAATAATCTTGACCTTACGTGCAGCACAAATCTAACAATATACCCGTGTGTATGTATGCACATATGCATGCTTTTACATGCAAGGGGTCAACCAATAAAGTTCCAGGACTGATGGCACCACATCAGTATGGTTTCACACATTCATAGCTAGTTCCAGTCAGCTCATATTACGACTGCCAGGGATTAGTGAAAAGAGAATTGTACGTCAATCTGTTCGTATCAGTCCCATGAATAAGTAGTATTTTTGTTAGCTGCCAAGCAAATGCACAACAAACATCAAGTTTTTATTAAAACTCAGAAAAACAGCTACAGACACAGACAAAATGCTTAAAACTGTTTATTGAATTGATGCTCTATCTCATACACATGTCTTTCATTGGTTAAAGAGATGCAGACTGCAATGCGAGGACCATGAAGGTGAACCAAACAGTGGGTGGCTGTCAAATGCTTGAAATCTGGGAATAATTGCCCACAGATCATCAAATCATCACAAAACTGAGAATCAACTGCACATTGACCGAAGGACAAGTCAACACATTCTTCTTGTAGATGTGGGGAACATGACGATCTGAGCTAAGTTTGTTCCACACTCTCACACAGATGAGCTCATTCTGCCAAGATAGTAGAACACTTCCATCCATTTGCGGTGTGGTGAGATCAGCTACACACTTCATTCACCTGACCTTATGCTAGCCAACCTTTTACGTATTCAGGAAAGTGAAAATCATTCTCAAAGGAAGAAGATTTCAGGATATCAAGGACATAAAGAAGAATGTAACTATGAATGCTTCTGTTGACTTTTTTATGCTAATTTTAGAAAGATGCAAAATGTGTGTTGCAGTCTAGGACATTTATTCTGAAGGAAAATTGAAAACTTTTCTTCTTATTTCATGTGTATCTCTTCTTACAGTGTCAATCCCAGAACTATACTCTTTGACCATGAATAAAAAAACACAAACACACACGTTACTTGTAAAAAAAGGCAAATACGCAGTACAGAAAAAAATCACATTAAAATATGCACGTTAAACACAATACAATGAAAATTAATTTCTGACTGGGCAGCATGATGTCTAGCCATGCAATTACCCAAATACCAGGCAAGAATTTCTGCCTAATTCACCACCTGAAAAATCATGGTCAAATTATAATCATGCACAAAGTTAAGCACAATGTATACAGCTATTTTCCTGAAACCTGAACGCTGTGAAGGCCAAGTTGTCTTGTATGCAGGGCCTCTTAATTAAGGCAAGGACAGCAATTTGTAGCTGTAAGGAATGATAATCAAGGTAAATGGAGATTGCAAATAACACATTTATGAAACATGCAACTCCAAATGGGAGTACACTTTTCCAACTTGTTATAGTTTGTTTCTATCACACATAAAGAAAAGTTCAAAAGGTTTTAAAAATAATGAACTTAATGCAGTACACAGACATCTGGAAGCATGGTAATGTAACTCATATTGTGGGCTTACTCTTTTGATAACCAATAAATTAGTTGGTACAAAGAAATTTAGTTGTAAAACATTTGTTAACAGAGTCAAAACTGGAGAAGCCTAATTAAATAATAATTTCATTATCACTAACAGTAAGTGGGGTGTTTGAAAAGTAAAAAGACTACACACATTATTCTGTACTTGAGGCACCTTTCAGCATAGTTCCCTCTCGCAAGTAGTGCTCTTCGCAAAAATTCTTATCCATGAGTAGTAGGCTGTTTTCCGACATCAAGTGTTTGGGCTGCAGCAGTGGTTTGTATGACCTCCATGTCAGTGCTAAATTTCTTCCCTTGTAGTGCACATTTAAGCACTGAAAATGCCCAGAAAACATAGGTAGCAATGTCCGGACTGTACGGTGGGTGTTCCATAAGTATTCCACCCATATCTGCTAACACCGTGACTTATGCAGTATGTAGCCAATATTTTACCACAAACTCACGTCCTTTTGCTGAAATGCATCTCCAGTACCAGTGCTGAAGAATGTCTTTGGAATAAAAATGCAATAACAGGATAACTTTTCCACACAAATGCACCACATGAAATTTCTTCAGTAAGGGCGAGCCTTTGTTTCCAAACAATTATCATTTTGATTCACGGTGATAATGTCTGATAAGACTCATCACATATAATCATGAACAACACAAAATTTGGGTTTTGCACTGAAAGAGTCACATTTCACTTGCACACTGCCATGCAAATTCATTCCTGGTCACTGCTGAAATCATGTGTAAACACGTTGCACACACTTGGGATGTTCTTATTTCACCAATACAATGTGCTGAACCCTTTCAAAAGACACACTGAAACTGCAAAATAATTCCCACAACATTAATCTTCTGACCTGAATCAGTATTGCCAACTGTTTCTTTGTTCCCTTTTTTAAAATGCTGCAACCATCTGAAAACTATACGTCTGCTCTACTTCTGGTCCACAGGCATCATGTTCACATCTACATTTTTTCGCAGCTTTTCTCCCTTTGTGCAAAATTCTGTTGCATACCTGTGCCTCAAAATGTAGGAAACATCATTCTTTACCAACAATGAACAATACATCTTGTCAAATGCCTTGTATGATCTAACCCTTTACACTTTTGCTTCTAATGTCAGGAATACCTATCGTGCAGTGTGATGCTGAAAATGCCAAATGTCAGGTTAATGTAATTAATTGCATTTAATGGCCTTCTTTGAGTAGATGTCATTTAAATGAGGGTCTTTTGCAGCACCCACTGGCCATTTAATTCTGGCACTGAAGGGTTAATAGTTGCAATGACCCATTACATTTGAGGCTGCAATGTATGAATTTTATGGATCTAGACAATGGCAAACATTAGCACTGCCAATCTCATAACTTTTCAAATACCCCTCACAAATGTCAACAACAATCTGCTTGAAGAGTCCTAGTGCTGAAGCAAGACTGCATACAGCCAAAAGCTGATTAGTGTTCTGAAACCATTTATGAAAACAAAATTCTTTGGCAGATCAGTGTTTAAAAAAAATCTTAAACAATAATGACAGGAGCCAGGACAACACATCCAGCATGACTAGGCTACATACTAGATGATCCAGGGTTTGAATCACAACAGAGGCAAAAGATTTTCTCTTCTCCAAGATGTCCAGACTGGCTCATGGGCCCACCCAGCCTCCTATGGAATGGGTAATGGATTTCTTTCCTGGGGGTACAGCAGCCAGTGCATGAAAGCGACCACTCACCTCAAACCAGTGCCAAGGTTAAAAAGGAGTACAGCTATACCTCCACTCCTCCTATCATGCCTTCATGGCATGTAAAGGGAAAACTTTGTTTTACCTTTTCTTAATGTGAATGCGCCATCCTACCACTTTTATCCAAAGACAGTAATAACTGAAATTATTTCAATACACAGGTACATGCATGTACTTTTAATAATGTACAAAATTACAAAAGGAGGACAAAACCTAAGAGTACAAACAGGTTCAGTAGGACTGTCAGATATCACAGAGTTACACAGCACTACATTTTGCAGGTATATGATCACAAGCAACTATTAACTACATCATTTCCGGCTGTCTGCCCACATGTATCAGAGCCATTCCCACCAAACAGCTTTCTGTGAAATTGCATGTCTGGAATTTTTAGCAAGATTTGTTGGCATTCTGATTTTGGTTAAAACTGGGCAAAATTACAAAATTAACAGACATTTTATGTGCAGACCAAATATGATTATGACCTATTATCAATACCAATCTTTACAATTAAGGCAGACTGTCTTCCCTGTGAGATAAGAGCTTAGGCTGCAAAAAGTTGAGCATGAAGCATGTATGATGGTAAACATTAAGTACTGATACTTCAGCTCTATCAACGGTACATCACCCCACTTAAAAGACCTTAAATGCTATATGTCTATTGACAAGATATCGAGAAATTCTCTGCGAGTTAAAATACTCCTGACTTCTGTGAAATTCACAAATTTAGGATCAATCTTCTATCAAGCTTTGTCTTTTTAAACAACATTTTGACTGAATAATGGAACCTAAGGTATACTGTATATTTTCCCAGAATATACATATGTTGCTGCCTGACTAAGCAACAGAAGATAAAATCCCAAACTAATATTTCAGTGTCAAACAACTACATGACCATTTTACAGCGCTATTTTTCCCTAAACCGTTTCCAGCCATACCAAGGGTTCTGTTGCATATCATCACATTATGATGCAACAACTGTATAATGTTTTTCAAGCATCTGTTGGTCAAAACACAAATGTCATATGCCTCCGCTATACAGCAGAATCCCAGCTGCAATGTGCAGTATTTTGATGGCAAACTACTAATACCATGTAAGACTTCAATCCAGTTGTTTAAAATGTAAGAAAAAGATATCTCGATACATTGCTGCAATTCTCTTATACACACACACACACACACACACACACACACACACACACACAAGAGAAACTTTTTATTTATGAAGGTCATGCAATAAGATGCACCATAACAAGCATAAAAGCAGTGGTTCAAAAATTATACACAATGCTTACTTAAATACTTCATTATCTTTATTGTGACTAATAGTAAATCCATAACTTCAGCACGTAATAAAATTGCAGGTCTTCCCAAAAAAAAATCCTTCATCTGGCCCAACAGCATGTGCTTGTGAGGATGATATATAGTCAGGACGTGTTCTGTCCCCAGCATTGCCATGGAAACTAAGAGGTGAAATAAACACTGAAAAGGGTGGCTAACAGGATCAGTGAAAGTTGCAGAAGGCCTAGCATCCCCGCTGTGGACATATGTCACAAGATACAACTGCAGTTGAGAATACACAGAGGTACGGGTAGATAGATAACAGGGCAAATACAGAGTAAAACAGAAACACAGAAGTTCTAGAAAATTCCTCAAGAAGGCAAGTCTTACAAAAGGTAAGAATACCAGACTATGATCATGATAATATTGATTCCATAAAATCTGAATTTATAACACACTTTTGGGTGTTGCCACCGAGACCACGTTTAACCCTTAGCCGCCGAATGACATATATATATATGTCGCACAGTGAGCCCCTTA
>Ga0209755_10007427_pt1 | contig 11875 bp, 8 predicted proteins | sample TergutCo191P1_FD_187301 | JGI IMG/M metagenome (GOLD analysis project Ga0209755, IMG submission 187301) | Cornitermes sp. P1 segment gut microbial communities from Petit-Saut dam, French Guiana - Co191P1 (SPAdes) (version 2) | ecosystem: Host-associated > Arthropoda: Insects > Digestive system >...
CAAAAAATTCTTCCCAACATCTGGTCCTTTTTTGGCAATTCGTGAAACCATAGGAGCACCACATTGCGAACAAATAATTATTTCTTCTGACGCAGATGAACTAGGCGTATCTTCATTGAGATATTTCTGAGTATAATCTATTTCTCGCTCAATGTGCATTTCAAGAAAATTCTTTGCAAACTGTCGCATTTCAGATTCAGAACTGCCAAAATCTACAGATGAAGTATTTTCTTTTTTTATATACTCAATCAATTTATCTGCACGAATGACTTTTTCTCGAATTTCTTTTGGAGCTTCTTTGTCGTCTAGTATTGTCTGTTCATTAGTTAATACTACTACTGGACGATAGAATGAATGTTTTGCAAATTGAAAAAGTATCCTCATTAGTGGACCTTTACTCTTTTTGCGAATTTGCCATAAAAGTTCTAACTGTCGTTGATTTTGTGTTACGGGAGAATAAACTCCTATTTCCCAAGAACTTTGACCACATTGCGCAGTGCTAGTACGTATAAAATTACCATTTGAATCAATTTTTATATTACCATAAAAATCTTTGCATTCAACTACGAAAAATAATTTTTTGGTTATTACAAGAAAATCAATCTGTGCGGATAAGTCACCATCTTCTATGTAAATATCTCGCAGTATAAACATTGGAATGTGGCTGTTTTTTAGCTCATAGAGCAGCTTCTTTTCTCCTGAAACTCCGTATCCTATATAGCGAATTTCCTGCTCAACTTGTTCACGAATATCTGCAGGTAGAGGCTTTTGTAAAAAATCTGTAAGTTGCTTCAATTTCTCATCTAAGCTGCTGTTTTCTTTGAGAATAACAGGTTCTGTCATTTTTTCTTCGAATAATCCTAGCATAGGTGTAAGATAGAAAAAACACTTTATTTCGTTTTTTCCCCATAAGTAATTTTGTTAATAATTTTATCAAACGCATTACATCCATTCAAAGAGATACGAATATCATTGCACAGGAGCGTATTACATACGCCCCTGCGGTGGCTATTAGCGTGGGGTTACGCCTCTTCCCCCTCTTCCGTTTCACCGCTACCGCCTTTGCCCTTTCTGTCTCGTCTAGCAGCTTGGGGTGGGGATCGGCGTTTACTATATTTAAGGCTATGAAAGCAACAATCCCAGTCACTAAAAAGGTGATTGTTCTTAGTGGCGGGCAAGATAGCACCACATGTCTCTTTATGGAAAAAGCAAACGGCCACGAGTTATGCACGGTAACTTTTAATTACGGGCAGCGCCATAAAGTAGAATGTGATGCTGCTAAGCTTATAGCCAAGATAGCAGGGGTTCCGCACGAGATAATTGATATTCCGGATGTGCTACGTGGAGGAGCATTATTGGATGGCGGAGAACTTCATACTTATGAAAATTATGAGAAAATGGTTAAGGAAGTCGGAGATACAGTGGAGAACACCTATGTTCCGGTTAGGAATATGGTGTTTCTAAGCTTGGCAGCTAACTACGCCATTAGTAAAGGGATAGATACTATTGTTACTGGCGTATGTGGAAGCGATACGGCGAATTATCCTGATTGCAGCTTAGACTTTATAAAAAAAGCAACTCGGGCATTAAGCGCAGCTTATGGACAACCCTTTTACATTGATGCGCCTATAGCAAAAAAATCCAAAAGGGAAATAGTTAGAATAGCGTGGTCGTTAGGAGCAAAATGCTGGGATGCTTTGAGCTATTCCCATACGGCTTATTCCGGTGATTTTCCTCCTACCATTAAAGATCATTCAACATTGTTGCGAGAAGAAGGTTTCAAACTGTCGGGGCTTCCGGATCCGATGATCGTAAGGGCTTATAAAGAGCTTGGCTACGAATTGCCAAAAACTGCTAATTATAGCGATGCGCTGGTTAGCGAGACAATGGACATTCTATCAGATAGAAGCTCCGCTGAAACTTAGAAATACGGTTTCAGCAAAGTTTGCTTCTAAGCGAAGCTCTTTATTAGTTGCGCAACAGACATATACGTTGGTTTTGCACAGATTCAGACAATGCGCTTTGAACTGGCTCCCAAAAGTGTTAATCCTTTAATCAAGTAAAGGGAAGAAAAGCCAAGCAGGGTGCCCCGTTTGTGGGGCGAGCTTCGCCTTAGTTCTTCAAACACCGCACTGAATGCAAGTAAGGATAATAACTGTCCTCCGCAAGCTCAACATTATTTTGACCACTATAAATATAGAGTGCTGTACCGTAGGAACTTTTGCTTTCACTACTCCAATATTGACCTTGCTCACCAATAACACCGTAAGAAAATGCACTGTTAAACTGACCTCCAGGCAATGCCGAAAAGCCAAAGTCATCTGTGCCATCATCATTTTTCCAGTCACTGGTAGCTTTTAACTTTGTCCCTGCAACTTTATTGCCACCAGCAAAATCAATAAGCTTCTGCCATTCCGCATCGCTTGGTAAATGCCAACCCTTTGGGCAAGCTTTCATCGCCTCGTCCCGATTATACAATCTTCCGTACTTTATGCAGTTTGCAGGGTTATTATCATAACACTTACTATTACCTTCCGTTAAAAAACCTTTCACTTCATAATTCAAATTTTCTGCCATCCATATTTGGGAGCCTATTTTAATAGTTTTGTAATCTTTCTTGTCTCTGGAATCGGTAAAAGTACCTCTGTTGGCATCTAATTTCGCATTTGCTTCCGCTTTAGCCTTTGCTTCTGCTTCTAATTTCGCTTTTGCTTCTGCCTCTGAATCATCCTTCACACAACGAACGCTGTTCAATGCTTTAAGGCTATTTTGGCTCTTAAACACTTTATTATCGTCGTTACTTATAGTAAAGATGTAGGCTTGATTACCCCAAACAGTAGTTTCCATAACAGTCTTAGTCCACCAATAACCGAAGTATCCGATATTGGCAAAACCGCCTTCCCAGTAACCGCCTGGCAGAGCCGAAAAACCAAAATCATCCGCATAGGTATATCGTCCGCGATTGTCCAATTCATCTGGCCACCCGTTTTTTGCCTTGAGTTTTTTTGCGGCAGCCTCATTGCCACCTGCGAAATTTACGAGAGTTTGCCATTCTTTATCACTTGGCAAATGCCAGCCAGAAGGGCAAGCTTTATTAGCCTCTTCCCAATCATACAATCGTCCATATTTCTGGCAATTTTCAGGTTTTCTTATTTTCCTTCTCGGGTCGTCTCCGTAGCATAAACCGAGAAAGCCGTCTGCCCCTTGATAGTCAAGGTTTTGAGCCATCCAGGTTTGCATACCTATTTTAATTGTGTTGTACTTTTTCTTGTCTCTAGGATCGGCAAAGGTACCCTGTTGTTGAGCAAGAACTGCGATGTTGAGCAAAGTCAGCAATATTATGACTTTTTTCATTTTGAACCTCCTTTGTTTGGATTTAAAGATTGAATTTCTGAAATGGATTTATTCATAAAAAACTCCTATAGCCTTTCTCTACTCGTCTGCGAGAATTTCTGCAATTATTTTATGATAAGAATCTCTCATAGTTTCTTTTTTACATCGTGCACTTGGATTATATGTTATTAAAACTTTCTTTACATTGGGAATTTTTTCGCTTGGAAGTATTACTTCGTGCTTTCTTATTTCAAATTCGCCAAATATATCTTTTAATACATTGCCATACTGTTTGCTAAGTTTTGTGAGAAGAACAATGTAGTTCGGTTTTAATATTTCAATCTCTTTTATTATGAGGCTGTTCAAATGTGGTTTTACAATGCTGTCATAAAACTTATCGGGAAAGTATCTTGTAGCATAACCCATTTTTACGATATTGTTCCATAGACAGGAATTTTTTTTACCGCACTTTTCTTTAGGTAACAAATTCGTAAATTTTTTGAGACCCGGAAGAAAAGTTCCTTTTTTATAGCCAAATAAACAAGATTCATAATCTTTCATTGCCTGCTCTACGTATACATCTTTCCCTTTAATCTCAAGCCATCCGTTGGTTACCTGCCCGAAAAGCATAATTTTTATTTCGGCTTTTTCATAGCCCTCGTTTGATTTTAGGAATAACGGTAAAGTGGCTCGATAATCCTTATCCTTATCTCGCAGTTCTTCATTGTATTTAATAGCTTTACTTAAAACATCTTTTTTTGCTTTTTCGTAAAGTTCTTTCAATTCACTGTTGGTTGCTATGTTCATTTTCATTTCCTCCTTTAATTCTTCACGCAACGCACGGAGAACAAGCTTGTCGTCCTAGGGCTGCTGTTCAATTCGATGCCATCGATGCTGTAGCGCATGCGATGGCTGTAGGCGACGACATCGTTATTATACTCGCTAGCACTCCACCAGAGGCCGATGTTGCCGACACTGTCGAAACTGCCATCCGACTTGCCGTAACCGCCAGGGAGAGCCGAAAATCCGTAATCATCCGTACCATTGCCATTACTATTCCAACCACTTTTTGCCTTAAGTTTCTTTCCTGCAGTTGAGGTTCCTCCAACAGCCGTCATAAACGCATCCCATTCCGCATCGCTAGGCAAATGCCACCCAGAGGGGCAAACAGTTTTAGCATATAAATATAATCTGCCATAGGTTGTGCAGTTGGAAGCTAATTTGTCATAGCATACACTACCGCTTGCGTTGTAATTCAAGTTCTCTGCCATCCAAATTTGGTTGCCTATTATTACATATACATATTTTTGTCCATCTCGTTCATCACAGAATTGAGCTTTATTTTTTTCGTAATGCTCCCTTGTTGTTTCTTCCGTAAATCCTGCACATAAACTTAACGAACTGGAACTTGGAATAGTAGAAGAACTGCTTGCAACACTAGAGCTACTAACTTTAACGGTAGAAGAACTGCTTACAACACTAGAACTACTAACTTTAACGATAGAAGAACTGCTTGCAATACTAGAGCTGCTAACTTTAACGGTAGAAGAACCATTCTGTAAGCAACGTACACTATAAAAAGTTTTCTTATCTTTATTGCCTGTAAATACTCCTGTGCTGTGATTTTCCATCACACGATACAGAGCTTCAGTAGCATTGTACTCCGTATTGCTCCACCAGTATCCATAATCTGGACCGTTGTCGGGAGCAGCTCCATGGAAACTACCACCAGAATCGCCATAGCCTCCAGGCAAAGCCGAAAATCTATATTCATCCGTACCTTTATCTTCGTCAAAACCACTAAATCCCCAATATTCTATTGCCTTCAATTTCCTTCCAGCAACTGAGTACCCACCGACTGCTGTTATCAAAGATTCCCACTCTGCATCGCTAGGTAAATGCCAACCGTCAGGGCAAGCAGATTTTGCCGCCGACCAATTATACAAACGACCGTATTTGGCACAATTTGACTCTAAATTGTTGTAACAATTACTACCTCTTACATTGCAATTCAAATTCTCTGCCATCCAAACTTGAGAGCCTATTTGTACTGCCCTATAATCTCGTCCATCGCAGCTACCACTACTGGACGAATTACCGCCGCCGCCATCATCGCTAGAGCAAGAGGTGAATGCCGTAGCTATAAAAATAGCCGTCAATAGAGTAACGTTACTCATTTTCATAAATACCTCCGATAGGAATGTAATTGTAAACTTTTTCTCTTATATATAAGAGAGTATTGTGTGTGTAGAAGTGAACGGCTCCGTTGGCAGGTGCCGTTTTTTGCTTCCACACACAAATGGGGGGGGGGGGGGGGGGGGTAAAATTGTTTTTTGCACTTCATTTCTTAATTGAGAATGATAGAGTTGAGAATTGAGAATAGGCTCGCATCTGTACGCAGAAGCGATGTCGTTTGCATAAGAAAGCATTGTGTTTTGCTTCATTATTCTCTGTTCTCCATTAAGCAATTAAGTTTGCCTAAGGGGTAATATAGTAAATTGTTTTTTGGGGGGAGAGCTTGTGGGAGAGGGTTTGGGGTGAAAAGATAGCAAAAAATAGTAACACTTTCCCCCGCCTTAGGTGTTTAAGCAAGTGAATGAATGCTCTGCGCTTTTTACTATTGTCTTTGCTGCTCGGCTTGGGAACCGCCAATGCCCTGCAATTTAACGGACTTTTAACCGATGAAGAATTCAAAGAAAGCAAAACAATACTCATTGAATTAGTCGAGTCAGGTTCAGTTATGGAAATTCGCTATAATGAACTTTTTACGCTTCCCCTTACGCAAGATACCATTTGGAATCTGTGCGTATCCGATGACAGCAGAGAAAAATGCTTTGAACTGCTGTATGCAGGAAAAGACAGCGTTTTTAATGCCGAAATAAACGGCTCCGAAACGATTTCCTGGTATAACGATGGATCTTCAAGCTTAACGGAAACAAAACAGGAAGCGCAGCAGATCAATGTGGATAGCTTGCTGCAAAACTCGGCTTCGGAATCTTTGGAACTTCGCAAAGTGGTGGTGCAACTGCGACGCAAACCAAAGCGGAAAATTGGAGAATCCGTGGTTAGCGCAAAAAGCATCAAACGCATGCCGAATTTGGCCGAGGCAGATGTTATGCGTAGCATTCAAGCTTTGCCGGGCGTTGTGGCAAGCTCGGATTTCAGCACTAAAATATATGTGCGAGGCGGCGGTTCAGACCAGAATCTCTTTTTGCTGGATAATGCTATCGTTTATTCTCCGTCTCATTTCTTTGGATTATTTTCTTCATTTTTAGTTGAAACTGTGGACGATGTTAAGTTTTACAAAAGCGGCTTTCAGCCGGAATACGGCAACAGACTAAGTTCGGTTGCAGCCATAAACAGCCGTCAAGGTGGGCAAGACTCGGTGGATGAATGGTTCTCCAAAAATTCCGTGAAAATCAGCACATTTGCGACACAGGTTCATACCGAAGGGCATCAAGGCAACGCCCGTTGGATTCTTGCAGGGCGCACAACTTACATTAAACAAATTTTGGATTTGCTTAAAGCAAGCGGAGCAACCGACTTCTCAATAGACTATAAATTTTACGACATTCAAGGCGTGTTCGATTATAAATTAGGCACAGGCCGTGATTTACGCATTAGCCTTTACACCGGCGCAGATGTACTTAATTTTGACCCCTTAGTCACCGAATGGGGCAACACGGTAATTCCCATCAACTTAAAATGGCGCATAAACGAACATTGGGACTGGCGCAGCACATTTTCTTACAGCTTATTTTATCAAAGCTTTGGACTTGCAAATTTACTCAGCATAAAAAACGACATCTCAACCATCGCCTCACGCCAAGCACTGACTTTTAACGACTTTGTAAGCCATACTCCAACAATCGGTTGGGACACAGAATATTCCCAAGTGACATTTACGCAAGATGTTGAAATGACAAAACAAAAGATTGAAGATATAAACAAACCCTGGCATCACATTTTATATGCACAGGATGTTTGGACAATTTCCGACTGGGAATTTCAATACGGCTTGAGGTTTAATTACCACGCTTTATCAGAGCAATTCGGCTTAGAACCTCGTTTTTCGGCAAAATGGAATTTAGCGGAAAATCAAAGCATAAACTATCATTTGGGCTACTACGAGCAATACTTAAACAGCCTTATGTTTTCCGACCAGGAATTGCTGAACGAATACTATTACCCATCACGAAAATCCGTGCTGAACGGAAAAATAAAACCGACATCCTCTATCTTAACTGTGCTCGGCTATACATTCGACAACATTTTCAACGCTTATACATTCAACGCAGAAGCATATTACAAAACGCAGAACAATCTTGTGATTTACTCCGATGAAACGGTTATGGATTCTTCCGCACATCTTGTAGAATCTCTTGCTGATTTTTTTAAGACAGGCGAGGGTTATTCTTTTGGCTATGAAGTTTCGCTGCGTAAGCCCGCAGGGGTTATCAACGGAGGGCTTAGCTGGAACCAAGGCTGGTCGGTAGTAAAAGAAAAAGGAGATCCAACACCATATTTTCCCAACTGGCATCAGCCTTACAGCTTGAAATTGGATTTAGGCGTTAACTGGAGAGGAGACGATGCAATCTGGCAATCGGGCAGTTATTTGCGAAGCAGCGCACAACTCAAATGGGCATCCGGCATGCCATACACGCCATATTTAGGATACCACGACACTCACGACATAGACCAAAGCGAGCCACGGTTTGCCGTGCCGCTCGGCAATCGCAACACATCTCTTCAATCGGATTATTTTCGCTTAGACATCAAACCCATAGATATTGGGCGTGAAAACAAATGGAATTTCAGTTTCACAATTTTAAATGTCACCAACCACGAAAATATATTCTTTTATTCTTACGACACATCCGAAAATCCTCCAAAAGCGCAAAAAGTCACTCAGTTCCCCTTCTTCCCACTGTTGCTCAGCTATGAATATTATTTTTGATATATATATCAATCACCCAGCCAATTCAGCACATTCAAAACCTTGACTCCTTTATGTTCATCCGTGATAAAATTATCCGTAGCGAGCAGGAATTTCGGGCTACGATCACTTATGGCTTCCAAAGCTTTCAACTTCCTCTTAAAAGTCAATTCCTCCGCCACCTGGCAATACTTGACCGAACCGTTTTTCACAGCGACAAAATCAACATCGTAATCATTAATCTTGCCAATGCTAACTTCATACCCACGCCGCAGCAATTCCAAATACACAACATTTTCAAGAACATTGTGTGCCTCGCCTTCACGCCCAAGCAAAAAATAGCGAAGTCCAATATCCGTTAAATAATATTTCGCATTCGTCTTCAAATACTGCTTGCTTTTTATATCGTAGCGATTTGCCTTGTGCATAACAAAAGCGTCCAACAGTGCACTCAAATAACTCTCTATGGTTGCCACATCTATTTTCAAACCATCGGCCTCAAGCATATTTTTAATATTGCGAACAGAAGTCTCTTTGCCAATGTTATCAAACATAAATTTTATGATGCGCATCAAGCGAGAAACATCTTTCACATTCTTGCGTTCCACAATGTCTTTCAGAACTATGGTATCAAATAATCCTTTCAAAAAAAGACTTATCTGCTCCGTATCCCATTTATCGTCTGTTGTCAAAAGCGGATTCCGAGCTGCCGTCATTTGAATGGCATAAGGAAAACCGCTATTGCGCAGATAATCTCGGAAAATATCGTCTTTTGCCATATTTGCAAACGGATATGCAGAAAGATACTCTTTGAATGAAAGCGGCCACATTTTTATTGTTACATAGCGTTTGGAAAGCAGCGTTGCAAGTTCATCGGACAATATTTGCGAATTGGAGCCTGTCAAATAGAGATCGGCATTATCGTGCAAACGCAAACTGTTCACGACTTTTTCAAAACCTGGCACACACTGAGCTTCGTCCAAAAGGATATAATTCATTTTGCCTTCTATCAAACGAGACTTTAAATAATCGTGCAGTTTTTTCCAATCCGTCAAATCCGAAAAATCCGCATCTTCAAAATTTATCGCCTGTATTTGCGAAGGCTTGGTCCCGTTGTCCAACAGATGTTTCTGGAAAATCTTAAACAAAGAAGACTTTCCGCACCTGCGAACTCCGGTGATAATCTTTATGGTATCCGTTTTGCCCTGCCACGAAAGCAGAGTTTCAAGATACCGTGGTCTTTCTATAATTGCCTGCATAAGTCCTTATGTTTAAACTATTTGCTGTTTAGATATGCAAAAAATATGCCTAAATTCGGCAAATTTCGCTTGTACAATGTTAGCTAAGCGCTTGAAATTTATAGAGTTACGAATTATTTTAGGTTAATTTGCTAAATAAGAAATATAGCCGATTTTGTAGAATAGAGACCGACAAAAAGGGGAAGTATCCCCTTCGCCCTGCGAACATCTCGGCAAAATTAATTTCTATATTTACTCCTATGACAGATTCTTTTACTCCGCAAGGCTGGACATCGCCCTTCTTTACAAAAGAGGCGTATGATAAATATTTAGAAGAAAACGAATATGACCACAATGGCAAGTTTCGCCGAGAAGATCAAGATATTTTCGATTGGCTGATGGAAGACAAGGAAATTCTTGATATGGGAGCAGACGGAATGACAATGAAAGAAACTTTGGCAATGTTAAAATAATTATGGCAAATAGACCGAAAGATTTTCCAATATTTACAGAGTTGGGCGAAACGGAAATTCAAGCAAGAATAGAAAAGTTGGCTAATTGCTTGGGAAATATTCCAGAGATGCTTGGCTTGCCAGATTTACAAGTGGATGCTAAGTGCATAGCTCAAATTATAGACAAAGTTGAAAAACGCAGGATATATTTTTACATTTTCCACAACGGAATGGAAATGGGTGAGTTGAATGAATTTTCTCTGTATTGTTTTTGGATAATAAAACTTTCTCCGTTTAAGCATCAGTCTTTGCAGAATAATGAGCTAAACGCTAAAATAGCGATAAAGCTTTTGCTAAATGCAGTTCGCAAAGTTGCTTGCAAAGAAAATAAAACAATTAGAATAAGCCCAGAGACAATACAAACTGTTTATTACGCTTTTCGTTACCGAGATTTGAGTAAAGAAGCTGTTATGGTAATATCAAAAAGTTTAGTTGGATAATCAAAGCACCCAACTGCCCTCAAGAGGAAGAAGGATAAAAGCATCAGACGAGGAAAGAGAGGGTAGCGGAAAACGCCAACGGCGGTTGAAGCTAGGGAGAAACTTCTCCCTTTTTTTACCCAAACACAAGTCCTCCGTTTTCCAAAACAATGTTTGCTGTTGCTGTGCTAGGAGTATTATTTACTCCGTTTCCCAAGAATTTGGTTAGCGTATTTTTGAGGTCAACGGATTTCGCATTTTCCATTAAACCGTCAGCAATAATCCGCACATATTCCTCTTTGTTCCCTGCTTTGTAAGCATTTATAGCCTCATCTGCATTAGGAATATCAAAAACCATATAAGAAGGCTTTTGATAATATTCATCCTTCCACTCTTTTGAAGGCTCGTCTGAGTTCCAATACAAAAACCACTCTTTTTCCCGTTTAAGGCTTTCTGCGTCAAGCCATTTCTGGCTATCATATTCCTCGCTTATCTGTTTTTCCCACTCTTGCTGTGTTTTCCCGTAATATTTAGACTCCATTGAATTTATAAGCTCATCCAGCTCGGGTGGCAAACCCATAATCTTGCCGTCAGCCGACAAATACAAATCATCAAGCGAAACAGCTCCGTCGCTTGCATTTGCTATGTAATTTTCCAAAAGCATTTTATTGACTTTAGCTATATATTCGTCGGATGGGAAGAATATGTTGTATTTGTTATCTTTCAGCAGCATTTCATCTTCAATAGATTTCTTTTGCAACAATAAGCCCCAATTTTTGCCATCGGCAGGAGAATTAAGCACATCTTCTATAGCCTTTGCTTTTTCCTTATCATCTCCCGTTACGGTAACATTGAAGTATTTGTCCACGCTTATATTGAACTTTTCATTTGGCGAAATTGTAATTCCCTTTTCTGCTAAAGCCGCTTTTATATCATTCATCAAATGAGCAGCCGCTACTTCTCGATAAGTCGGCTCTTTCACTTGAGTTGGCTCTTTCACTTGCCCTTGCGCTATTTCTTTTTCGACTATTCCCACACCTGGTACAAATATATATGCTGCTGCTGGGGTTGGTCTGGCTGAACCAAAATTTGGAACTATTTTCATTGGGGGCCGTACCAACAGTACCATAATCTCGTTAACCGAATTCGCGGCTGCCTGCGAATTTGCACTGGGTTTTGGCTGTTCGGTTTTTCTCTTTCCCCAAATTATATCAAAAAGCTCCGAAGCAGACGAAAATTTAATCGGTTTTGTAGCTTCAAAATTGTTAAAATAAAGTTCCACGCCGAAGCCAGCTTTATCATCATGCCCGTTATTGTAAGTTATTTTCGGCGGATATTTTACAGCATTAATTATATCTTCCCGCGAAATTGACCCGTCATCCAATAATTCCTGAAGTTTTTCAAAAAAATCTCTTCCCTGCATTTCCTGACTTAAAA
>Ga0209755_10007428_pt1 | contig 11875 bp, 1 predicted proteins | sample TergutCo191P1_FD_187301 | JGI IMG/M metagenome (GOLD analysis project Ga0209755, IMG submission 187301) | Cornitermes sp. P1 segment gut microbial communities from Petit-Saut dam, French Guiana - Co191P1 (SPAdes) (version 2) | ecosystem: Host-associated > Arthropoda: Insects > Digestive system >...
GAAACTATTAGCCAGTGAGGAAAACAAAGACATACTGCAAGGCTTCATAAAAGATTTCTGCGGCTTGGACGTGCCTTGTGATGAGATACACATAGAAACGCCTTACAGCATAGACCTTTACAAGAACTCAGCCAATAACGGAGAAAGCGACCTACGACGTACAGAACGCGACATTGCTATAGAACTCCGCAGTCTGAATATTATTGTAGAGCTTCAAATGTACAGTGACGACCACTTTTTCGCTCGAACATTGCACTACATGTTCGAAAGGTTTACAAGCAATTATGGAGTTCCGGGCAAAATGACAGGATTCAGAGCGGGAAAGCTTGATAAATATTCCAGCCTGATGCCTGTATACGCCGTCAATATAGTGGACGGAAAGCTGTTTCAAAACGACATTGATGCATTTCGCACATTTACGCTATATGACACGGAGCATAACGCAGGGCTGGATAAAGACTGGATAAGGCTGAGTTTCTTGGAGCTTGGAAAAGCACATATCAATGACTTAAACAAAAGACACTGGCATAAGTTCTTCACAACCGGAAAAGCACCAAACGAAGCACCTGCATACATAAGGAAAGCACAGGATGTAACTAACATGGTAAACATAAGCAAGGAGGAACGCGATATGTTGACTGCGCAAGAAAGATACGAAGCAAAAAGGAACTCAGAGTACAACACAGCACTTAGGGCCGGCATAGAGCGGGGCATACAAGGTATTGATGCATTGGCGGAACTCATCACACAAGGCGTTCCGCTTGACGAAGCCGTTGAAATGGCGAAAGAAGCTGTTGAAACAGTGCAACCGTCCGAAGACACCAATTAAATTTACACAACGCAAAAACGCTCCCTCATCGCATGAAGGAGCGTTTTTACAAAGAGAGGTCCGGCGGCGCTAAGGTGCTGGGCTTTATCACTTTATAGCCCTATATTATCTAATTCCCTACCCCAAGAGTTGTAGCATACTCTGAGGTAGTGCATTTGCTTGTGCGAGCATTGCAGTGGAAGATTGAGTCAAAATCTGACCGCGGACAAAATGAGTCATTTCGAGAGCCATATCTGTGTCGCGGATACGGCTTTCAGCAGCAGTCAGGTTTTCAGCAGTGTTGTCAACGTTTGCTCTTGTGAAATCAAGACGGTTGTGCTGCGCACCGATTTGCGCGCGTTCCATGCTGATTATGTTTATTGCATTATCAAGTACAGAAATAGCGTTTGAAGCCAGCTCGTGAGACATGACGCTGAGGCTGAACTCCCAAACAACAGGAGGCGGACCACCCGGCTCAACATTTGCTGTGGTAACGTATCCGGCTGCGCCGAGTCCGCTGATGTGCGCGATGTCCTCATGCTCGTCCAGCGGGCGTATAATCGAAAGACCAAGTGCGCGAGTGCTGAGATTCGGCATTTTTATGCCGTGTCCATCCCCGGCGTTTGCACCTGATTGAATCCAGAGGGATTCGCCTTCTACTCGCTCAGAGGAAGTGGCAAAAGTGCTTAGTCCCATAGCGGCTAAAAGCATGGCAGGCGTGGTAGGCGTGGCAGATGTGGCCGTTATCGAGTCTATGGTCAAGTTTCTGCCGCCGACATCTCTGGTTGTAAGTGTGATTCTGTCAGGATTATCAGGGTCTAAAGCCAGCTCAAAGCTGCGAGGAGTTGCGTTTCTGAAAAGCTCACTGTTTGCGGCGACGAATGAAGCGGCATCGGTGAAGTTGCCGCGCGCGAGCGGAACTGTAGTCGCAACGCCGTCAACAGTTATTGTTGTAGTAGAGGGGATCTCACCGGAAATAGCGGGGCTAAGCACCGCCCCCGTTACTAAAGATCCTCGAAAATTAGCAGCATTTCCACTAACAAATGAACCTTGAAGGTCGGGTCTGTTTGTCAAAACAGGCCGTGGAGCTACACTTGTAGCTAAGCCGTTTAGCGAATTTGCTATATCTGCTGACATGGGTGAAATGTTCATCTGCATCCTGGCTGTCGTAGGACCGAGTCTGCCCATTACGCCGGTAAGCTGTCTGGGGGTAGTTCCCGCAACATGCGGGAAGTCCACTATGAGCTGATTTCCAGCCATGCTCATTCCGTTTACTACGGTTCCTAATCCAAGGCTGTTAAACCCATTTGTAAAAAAATCAAGAAACTGCTGCCTGTTCATGCTTCCGGGCGGGGGTCCGGGGTTATGAATGCTAAAGTCGAGGAATACATTTAAAGTGCCATTTGCCGGGGTGACTATTTGCATAGCAAATAAGCCATCGTTTGGGAAAGGTCCGTTTTCTAGACCGGCTAATGTGGCCGAGGTTAATAAACCAAATCCTGCCGGAACAGTCGGAATGGGCACGTTTACGGTTCCAAAATCTGCATTTGCGGTGGCTGTATGGTCAACGGCATAGCTTTCCAATCCAAGATGGAATGCACCGGGATCCCCGATGCTTCCATCAAAGAGCGTCTTGCCGTTGAAATTTGTTTGCGACATTACGCTGTTTATTTCAGAGGTCAATTGACCGAACTCAAGCTGTATGGCTGCACGGTCGAGGTTGTCGTTTGTGCCGTTTGCTGCCTGAACGGCAAGCTCGCGCATACGCTGCATTTTGTCATGTACAAATTGCAAAGCGCCGTCACCGACCTGCAGGAGGCTTGAGCCGTCCTGAATGTTGAGTGATGCTCTGTTGAGTCCGCGGATTTGTGTGCGCATTTTTTCAGATATAGCAAGCCCCGCAGAATCATCTGCGGCGCGATTAACTCTCATACCTGAGCTCAGTCTTTCTGTATGTACACCGAGGCTACGCTGGTTTATGCCAAGTTGACGGTGGCTGTTCACTGCTGTAATGTTGTTATTGATTCTCAAGCCGCCCGCCTCCTTCGCTTTGGATTTTCAGATGCTAATATCTTTAAGATTTTGTCTTAATTACTATATCGGCACGTTTTGGCGGTTACTTTATAGAAAAATTGCAGAAAAAGGCGAATTTTTCAGACAAACTATGTAAATTTACGTAACTAAACTCATATGCTGGCAGTTTGTGACAAATTTGTGACAAATTTGCGCTGAGTATTGTGAATTGCTTTATTATAATGTATAATTATAAATTACCCATAATTTTGCCTAAAATATTAAATAATATGTCCAATAGTTACGATAATACTAGATGTACTATGGGCAAAAATCGAAAGGAGGTAGCTATCATGCATTATCGTTATAAACTTACAAATAAAGCTATTGCTATGCTACTTTCGATTTTTATGCTGTTTAGTATTGCAGCGCAAGCCGCCGAAATCCCCGCACAGCCTGTGATTGAGGTGTATGAAGAGCAGGGCGAACCTTACGAATCGTACGGTTGCGATACGCCGGATTATGACTACGACGATTATGGCGATTATGGCGCAGGTGAAGACGATGGGGAATATGGCTATGATGAAAACGGCGACGATGAGTACGGTGATGACGATTACGGCGATGGCATACATGACGATGATGAATGCGACGAAGAAGAGCCTTGTGATGACGAACTCGATGAAGAAGAGCCGGATGATGACAAGCTTGATTATAACGAGAATGATTATGATGAAGATGAGTACTATGACGAAATGTATGAGGATGATGATTACGGCATAAACGACCCATGCTGTGATGACGCTCCCGATTGTGATTGTGAGCCATATCTTGACTATGAACCGGAAGAATACGGATGCGATTGCGAAGATTGTGACGGTGAAGACTGCGATTGTGAAGACTGCGACTGTGGAGACGCAGAAAATGAATATTTTCTCTTGACGTTTTCCCATGAAGGTGACGGCGAGTTTATTGTAGGCGGGATAGAGAGCGACGGCTCGGAAGAGTATAACGAACCGCTTAAAGTTGCCGCAGGAACAATTATTCATTTGCAAGCAATCCCGGAACTCGATACAGACCCTGAGTGGTGGAGTGATACAGCCCTCTTCCCAGTAGGCAATCCGCAGCCGTTCGGAGACCCAAATCAGAGAATGCTTATCATGCCGGCGGCTGATGCTACCGTAACAGTAAGTTTTTTATCAGGTGATGACCCTGAGCTAACATTTCGCATGGTGTTTCTTCCCGGGGCATCACCGGAGGGACCCCCATCTATTTTGTATGATGGTAGTGCAAATAATTGGTATACTTTATGGGGCGAGTTTGAGAACAACGGGTACATAGTAAGGAGCATTCCTAGAGATACTAATGTTTTGTTCGATGCTTTCGATGATGGTCTTGCTGTTGAATGGATTGCGTTTCAAACAGATAATCCTGGAGAACCTGTCTCTCTTTATAAAGAAGGTGGTCATAAGCACAGGCTGGTGATGCCTGACAATAATGTTACAGTGGTTGTAACTTTCAGACCAGACGAATTTACTATTCACCACGGGGTGGCTCCTACTAGTGCAAACATGGGAAGCTTAGCTATATATCCCAGCAAAGTGGGTAATACATACGGCTCAACTGAAGACATTACATTCACCGCAACACCTGCACAAACACCTCAAGCAACGCCCAATGCTGGCTTTCGCGTGAGCCACCTGACACAAGCTGTGCACACAGGCTTCGACGATGATGAGCCGATTTTCGGAACTCCTACATATGTTCAACCTAACCCACCTATTCGCAACCCTATCACTGGCGTGGTCGAATGGTCGAGTTCAAGTCGTCCGCGTAACGATATGCAGTTTCTCGTACATTTTGAGCCGGTTACTATTAAGCTAGAGTCAGGTCGCTTAAATATAAGCAGCAGAACCGGAAGCGGATCCTCTGATTCGGTCAACGCAACCAGCGGTTATCAGGAGGCAGCCACAGGGAATATAACTTTCAGCACGAGCCTGACCGGCACATTTACAGAGGAACTCTATTTCGGTGGCAATACTATCAATGGTGAAGCACTCAGAGCTACAGCTTCCGAAGGAGGAACTATCACAGTTACGGCAATCCCCGCGAATATCGACTCAGGTGTGTTTTACGATGAGTTAACCATATATGTCAGACGCGAAAGAGTCACGACGTCACTCATTGTAGAAGTAACCTTTCCGCCTATAACCTTTGAGCTTGAATCTGATTATATTGAAATAACAGGCAGAAGAGCTAGTGTTGACAGGCCGCATAGTGTGGATATTAACACAGAGAGTAGTAATGCCACAGGTCCTATCACCTTTGGTGAAGACCCAACCTTGCCCTTACCGCTCGGTTTGAGCATATCTTCAAACTATCCAACTATTCCCACCACTGTGACCGTAACGCAAACCGCAGAGCTTACATTCCTTGACAATCGTATCTACCAGGTAGTGGCTATACGCGAGGGGGCTCCTGCAAACCTCGAAATTAGGGTGAACTTATGTCGCCCTGAGATTACACTTAACCCCGGCGAAGGCACGCTTGATCCGGAGTACGCCACACTCACAGTCGACGAGTACGGGTTTCTTGACTATGACAATTTGCCCCGTCCATCATGGGAAGCCCACCTCTTTATAAGGTGGGAATTTGAAAATGGCGACCCGATAGAAAGGGATACCCAATTTTTAGATGATACAATTTTATATGCTAGATGGGGAATACCTGAGATTAGTATTGATCCAAGTGCACCCCAGAATTTCGGCGAGACTTACTTTGGGTACAGCGTTGGTCCGGGAGCCGATGAAATTTCTCCGATAACGGTCACGGTAAGAAATGAAAACTCTGACGTACCCACAGGTCTTATTACTGTTGCGCTTAGAAATGATGTAGGAGACAGTTTTAGGTTATCAGACACTTCGCTTGTGTCCATACCGCCTGGAGATGGAGTGCGAACATTCACTGTTTATCCGCAAGAAGGCCTTTCCTGGGGTGTATACACTGCCATAGTCGACGTTTCGATAACGGGAATAATGACTCTTTCGTTCACTGTCAGCTTTAAGGTTCACCCGGCACAGCCGAATGTGATTTGGCCGGAAGAGTTTTCAGCTGTCTATGGAAATACACTCTTAGATATAACTTTGCCCCCTCACCCCGGCGGCCAAACGATGAATCCACCAGTGCCGTCAAACGTGACGACCACGCACGGTCGCTTCGAGTGGGATATGCTGGAGACCACTCCTGTAGGAGATGTAGGTACCCGTAGTTTTTACTTAAAATTCATCCCCGATGATTCCTATGATGGCAACTTCGACACTGGTGTAATGCCTGTAACTGTTACTGTCAATCCTAGACCTATAGTCGGTCCGGGTGTTTATGGAGTAGTTCCCCCTAATGCAGGAGACAATCCTGTGACTGCCACAACAGGTTTGTCTGTAGAGCATGACGGACTTTATGAAGTAAGCAGTGTAAGATGGACTCACCCACCGAATGTGACAGACTGGGCAGAACCTTTTGTAGCAGGTGAAAAATACATGGTAACAGCCACGCTGACCATGATAAGCACTAACCATACCTTCACAGGCTTTACTTCGCCGGCTAGAATCAATAACCAACCTATTATCATAGACCCTTCAATATCTTCCGACGGAAGAACCCTCACTATATCATATTTATTTCCTCCCACAAGAAACTTCTCCATTGCTTTTGACCGGAACCCTCTGATTTTCACAGCAGATGGTTCCGCGCAGATTCCGTTCGGCTTACGCCCTGCCGAGGAGACGGTAACAATCACTAATAACGGCAACGAAGACACCGGCAACTTGACTGTAACTACATGCGATGACTTTGATTCATTGTTTACCATAACAAATTATGACGGAACTGAATTTGATTTTGATGCCAGCATTTCAATTGCAGTTGGCGGAAATCTTCAGATTCGCATTCGCCCAATAGAAGGCATTCCCGCAACAACGAATCCGCAAACTGCAACTATCTCTATAGCCCCTGCGCCCGGCAACGACGATAACCTGATGCAGCCGCAGACATTCACAGTCTCAATTCATGTAGTCCCGGCGCGACCGAATGTGAATTGGCCGGAAGTTTTACCAGCTGTTTTTGGTAATACGCTTTTAGATATCACTTTGCCCAATCACCCCGGCGGTGAACTGATGAATCCGCCGGCTCCGCCAAGTGTGACGACTACGCGTGGGCACTTCGAGTGGTTTTTGTCTTTAGACACTTCCGTAGGTGATGCAGGTGACCATGGTTTTATGTTAGAGTTCATCCCCTATGATGGTGATAACTTCACCACTGCTGAGCAGTCGGTAACCGTTAGGGTCACCCCCGCGCCTATCGAAAACGTCCATGTTAAAGTTACAGCACCCGTTGCGGGCATGTCTCCCACCCCGACGGCTGAAACGGTTTATCCGGACACGGGGATTGAGGATAACCCCGCTGTTGCTTGGAGTCCACCGCCGGAGCTTGCCGGAGAACCACGATTTGACACAGAAGAAATATACACAGCGACAGTCACAATTTTAGCAGACCCTAACCACTACTTCCATCCGGAGATAATCGCAACAATAAATGATGACTACAGTCCTGATAATTTGGAGATACAGAATAATAACACACTAATTCTGACATTTGAGTTCGAGAAAACAGGTGCGCACAACCTGTATTTCGATCCTCCTGATTTCGAGTTTGATACTGCTTATTTCGGAGATATACCTCAAGAAGAGACAGTGACCATACGTAACATGTTGTCTGGCGATACCGGACCTCTTGTACTGGAAATAAACAATAGTGATTTTGAAATAACAACAGACATAAACATGAATAACTTCAGTCTCCCGGGAGATGGTGAAGTAACGTTCACACTAAGCCCTCGTGCAAACCTTGATGTAGGGACACATACTGCTGAAATCACTATAAGACGCGCTGATGGCAATACTAATCCGGTTATTCCACCGGAAGCTCCATTTATTGCCAGCTTTAAAGTAATCCCGGCGGACATCACGGATGCATATGTTGAGCTTGCAGGGGGACCTTTTACTTTTAATGGCTCACGACACGAACCCACAGTGGTATCAATAAAAACCCAACGGGGGTTAGAGATTACGCCTCCACCGGCTCTGGGTAATTTATTTGTCATAGATTACGGATATAATATTAACGCTAACGTTCCCGGCTCGGTTACAATTACAGCTCGTGCAGCTCCTACAAACTTTACCGGCTATGTAACTGTCGATTTCGAGATTCTTAAGGCAAATCAAGATGCACCTGACCCTCCGGAGCGGGAGAACTACGACGCTATCACAATTACGCTTGCATATATTCCCGGAGCGCAGTTTGCTATCAGCACAACTAACACAGCTCCGGCCGATGATTATGATGGCTGGACTACCTATCGTACATTCGGCGGTCCGGCAAGCCCACTTTCCCCAGGTACGGCATACTACTTCTTTGCGAGATTACAAGGCGATATAAACCACAACCCATCGCCATCATCGAGCGCAAGGTTAGAGACAGATTTAGCCGAGTTGAGAGGGACTCCTACGATTTCAGTTTTAGGATCAGGCTCTCTAATGTACCGTGAAACATTGACGGTACAGACAGACAGTCTTTATGCCAATCCGCCGGGTGACACACAGGAAGGGCGAAACTTCCTGGATGGGAGATTTACGTACCAGTGGCAGCGGAGTATTGCCGTCGGCGGTTGGGAAGACATACCCGGTGCAACCGGTGCAACCTATGACTTAGATGGCGATGATATCGGCAGGGAGGTTAAAGTCGTTGTATCCACAGATATAACAGGAAATCCGGTTGAATCAACTCCGACGGCAGAGATTGCGCGAAGACCTCCCGTTCGTGCTGATTTGAGATACACATTACCCGACTCGATAGTGTTTGACGGGACAACGCCACTGTCCGTTGATGTACTCCCGTCTGATGAAGTATTAGATGCCGGCGGGGATACTGCAATGGGTGTTATAACTGTTGAGTATAGAAGGATGAATGATGCCGGTGCCGTTTGGAGCAGTACAGCACCGACCAACGCGGGAGACTATGAGGTAAGAGCTAATATTGATTACGGAGTTCGATATACTTCTGCGATTATAGAACTTGACGGGCATATAACAATAGAAAAAGCTATACCGACAGTCGACCAGTTGACAGGAGAGCTATATTTACCTCACACAGGCGACACTCTGCCCAACATAACAAATAATACCATCCTTTGGGCATCTCAGCCGGAGTTTGCGGTAGAAGCCAGAATTTCACGGAAAGTCGGTGTGGTCGGCTTGGGTACTCCCATAGAAGTCTACTACCGTCATAACGAGGGTGTATTCACACAGGACCCACCGTCAACCCCCGGCAGTGTCAGAGTATATGCCTCTATACCCCCCGGAGACAACTTTCTTGGTACAGATGGTCATCTCTACGTTGGCACTTTCGTAATTGAGGGCACTCCTATCCTTCGTGAAGATCTCAATATTGAGGACTTTGACGGAGTATTTGACGGTAGAGGTCATGGAATTAAAGTTGAAGACAATGGCAATGGCTCTGTTTACTATAGCCGCAATCCCAATGGCCCGTGGCGTGAAGGGAATTATTATTTTAGGGACGTAATCGAGGATGTCGACGGGATAGTATCGCATGAAGTACACTTTATGATAATTCGCCACGATACAGGTTATGACCCGTTCAGGTACAGTGCAACGGTTACTATAAACCCGAGGCCGCTCACATGGGACAGAGGAAGTTCGTCTAACCTTGCGCGAGTGGATGATAAGGACTTCGATGGCAACACAGAGGCAACTGTGCAGGATAATTACGGACCGACTCTCTTAGATGATTACCCCTACGGAGACATTTATGACGTTGTCCTTAACGAAGGTGTCTATGTAACCTTTGGAGCTAATGCCATAAACTTCGCAGGTAGTGCTGTAGGAATTCATTCTATTGAGGCTACAGCTTCAAGTTGGAGCTTATCCGGTGACGAAGCTTCTAACTTTCTTGCACCTACTGACTCTCCACAGTTTGCCGACGCAGAGATTAAAAGAATACCCATAACCTCAGTGACAGTTAACGTAACAGAGCCATCTATAGACGCGATTCCGGAAGATGTAGCAACACTTAGCGCAGCCGTGCCTTCAGGCAGTGTTGTGTCAATAAATCCCATTTTCGTAACATGGTTCTCAGAGGATCCCGCATGGAACCCAACAGATCCTTTTGTGGCAGATGTAGAGTATACGGCTACTTTTACATTGGAAGCAAGCCCAAATTTCACCTTTGAAGGCTTTAATAGAGTGAATATTATGACACCCGGCGGCGGAGAACTTGACTTCGCTATAGAGAATTATATCTCAGGTGTTAATTCTGAGAATATGGAAATAACTTTCATATTCGAAGGAATACCGGTTTATGAAATATCAGTATCTCCGTCACAAGTCATGTTTGACGCTACACCATTCGGCGAGTTGCCACCGACACAGGCTATAACCATATCGAATGACGGAAACAGGCCTACAGGTGTTCTAACTGCAACACTTGCAGGTACAGATGCAGATGCATTTACACTATCGGGCGGCATGGGGCAGTCCACACAGAGCAGAATAATTGGAAGTATTGGTGTAGGCAACTCCTCAAGTAACCTCACGATAACACCTGTAAGTGGGCTCTCGGTCGGCACATATACAGCAACCATCGAAATTGTAGGCGGAAATGACTTGGAAGAGAATATTGAAGTCATATTTGAAGTAGTTCAAGCTGCACCTCCTTTTTATGGAATCCACTGGCTTCCGGGTTCTGCTATCACTTTTGGTCAGACACTTTCAGAGTCCATTTTGACTAATGAGTTTGCTGAATACGGAGTTCTTGCCTGGGATGACCCCACTCGAATGCCGAACGCCGGGAGACAGCGTCATTTCGCCACTTTTACTCCTTTTGATGAACATAACATCGACTGGACAGAAGTGGTACTCAGTTTTAATCCTGAGGTTACTGTCCATCGTGCAGTGCCATATGGAGAACCAACTATAACAGAGATTACACGAGAGGGTCAAACCTTGGCAGACACAGTGCTTACGTTGCCTTACGGAGGATTCATTCATCCATTCAACCCTGTTCTCGGCACGGTGGATGGCATCTTAGAGTGGGAATCACCGCTTAATACGCCGGTTGTACAGGGTGAAGCGTATTCTTGGATTTTTACGCCCTCATCCGGTTATATTGATAATTATGACTTGCGCGAGGGCTCTATTATTCCATGGCCGATTCAGGAGCCAACTATCACTTTCTTTCAACCTGACTCAAGTACCATAGCGCGATTTGCAAACGTTGTTGCTGCCGGTGAAACAACAACAGCCTCGTTTGATATTCACGGTTATAATCTCCGAATCAATAGAGAACAAATTGAACTGAATACTTTTTCGGTTCCGTTATCAGGTGGCGGTGTAATTGCACTAAATCATATGGTGACAGTTCTTCCGGATCAAATTGACGGGAAGGATATAGCTCGTTTAACTGTCGAAGTGCATGTGTTTGAGAACACTGATATTAATCCTACTTACGGATTTATTACCGCTATTAGTGCAATCGGACCTGCAACAGAAAGTACTTTAGAGGTAATACAAGAAGGTGCTGCCCAACCGCCCCCGCCGCCCTACGTCCCAGCCCCACCGGCGGAGCAAACACCGCAACCCGAGTCAACTCCGTCGCCTCCACAGACTCAGCCTCAGAGTTCTGCTCGCCCCGAGGGAAGCAGAGCCACTGCGGACGATGACGTTGAAGGCGAAGACGAAAATGACGACACATATATTATGAACCCGGGGAGCGAACTCGGCAACGGTGCAAACCCCGGAGACGACTCAGACTCAGGACAAAGCGCAGACCCTGAAGATGAGTCTACGCCCGATGAGATAGCAGAAGATGAGACAACTCAACACTCCGGATTCCTTACTTGGCTAAGCGGGAATCTCTGGTGGTTATCAATAATACTCGGACTAATGATTATACTGGCAAGCTGGTGGTTCATTGGCGCTCGCA